>Ga0207977_100058_pt1 | contig 42334 bp, 38 predicted proteins | sample LakWasMe98_LOW12_2_FD_183918 | JGI IMG/M metagenome (GOLD analysis project Ga0207977, IMG submission 183918) | Freshwater sediment methanotrophic microbial communities from Lake Washington under simulated oxygen tension - Sediment Metagenome... | ecosystem: Environmental > Aquatic > Freshwater >...
AGACTCATGAGCAGTTTTCTCCCCATTGCGGTGCACGCTCTGCGCTGCGGCAGCGGCCTGTGGCCGCTACCCGAAGGCGTTACGGCGTGTTGCAGCGGAGCATGCCACAGGAAGAAGGCACGCTGGCACGCTCCCTGCTTAAAGAGACTATCCACAACGTTCCGCACCCGGAGGACCCATGACCCACGCATCCCTCAAGACCTTTGCACTCCCACTTGTTGTGGCCTTGGCGGCCGCCTTGCCCGTGCTGGCCAGCGCGCAACTGAGCGGCAATATCGCGCTCACCACGAACTACAAGTTCCGCGGGCAAGACCAGGACACGCACAAGAGCACCGCCGTCAAACCGGCCATCCAGGGCGGTTTCGACTACGCCTTCGGCGAGTCGGGCTGGTACGTTGGCAACTGGAACTCCAGCGTGAACTGGCTGCCCCACAACTCCATCGAGATGGATTTCTACGGTGGTTACAAATTCAAGGCCGGCGCGTTCGACATTGACCTGGGCGGTCTGCTCTATGCCTACCCCGGCAATTCGAGTGGCAACACCACCGAGCTCTACGGCGCAGCCACCTGGGGCCCGCTGACGGCCAAGTATTCGCACACGGTGTCGGATGACTATTTCGGCTGGGCTGGCGCCAAGGCTGGCTCGGGCCTGCGCGGGCGCAACACCGGCTATTTGAACTTTGCCTTCACCCAGGAAGTGGCGCCCAGCACCACGCTCAAGGCCTCGGTGGGCTTCACGCGCTTTGCCGGCGACATCAAGAACAGCGGTGTGCCCGACTACATGGATTACAGCGTCGGTGGCGCCTACGACTTTGGCAGCGGCCTGAGCCTGGCGGCGGCCATTGCGGGGGCCAACAAGAAGTCCTACTTCGGCGACGTGAACAAACCTCGCCTGCTGCTGACCCTGACCAAGACGCTCTGAACGCGCCCGTATCTGAAAGGAAACATGCTATGAAAATGGTCACCGCCATCATCAAACCCTTCAAGCTCGACGAGGTGCGCGAAGCCCTCTCGGACATCGGCGTGCAGGGCATCACGGTCACCGAAGTCAAGGGCTTTGGCCGCCAGAAGGGGCACACCGAGCTGTACCGGGGTGCCGAGTACGTGGTCGATTTCCTGCCCAAGGTCAAGATCGAAGCGGCCGTGGCCGACGATCTGGTGGAGCGCGTCATCGAAGCCATCGAAGGCGCGGCCCGCACCGGAAAGATCGGCGACGGCAAGGTCTTTGTCGCCGCGCTGGAACAGGTGGTGCGCATCCGCACCGGCGAGACCGGCCAGGAAGCGCTGTAGAGCGCCGCCCTTCCATCCAACCGAGAACACCACCATGAAAAAATTGCTTGCTTCTCTCTTGCTGGGGCTTGGCGCGCTGACGCTGGGCCCGCTGGCCCTGGCCCAGGCTACTGCGGCCACCGAAGCGGTGTCCAGCGCGCCTGTCGCCGCCCCTGACGCCACGCCGGCTGCGACTGCTCCTGCGGCCCCTGCCGCGGCGATGGCGACCGAAGCTGCACCCACCGCCGCGCCCGCCGCTGCGCCCGCGCCCAAGCTCGACTCGGGCGATACCGCCTGGATGCTGACCTCGACCCTGCTCGTCATCCTGATGGTGATTCCGGGCCTGGCGCTGTTCTACGGGGGCCTGGGGCGCTCGAAGAACATGCTCTCGGTGCTGGTGCAGGTGTTCGTGATCTTCGCGCTCATCACCGTGCTCTGGGCCATTTACGGCTACAGCCTGGCGTTTGGCGGCGATGGGCGGTTCTTCGGCGGATTCGACAAGCTGTTCCTCAAGGGCATTGCGCCGGACACGCTCTCGGGCATGTTGCCAACCATCCCTGAATACGTGTTCGTCGCCTTCCAGTCCACCTTTGCCGCCATCACGGTGGCGCTGATCGTCGGCTCGTTCGCCGAGCGCATGAAATTCACGGCGGTGCTGGTCTTCGCCGTGCTGTGGTTCACCCTGAGCTACATCCCGATCGCGCATATGGTCTGGGGCGGCGGCCTGTTGGGCAAGGATGGCGCGCTGGATTTTGCGGGCGGCACCGTGGTGCACATCAACGCCGGTATGGCCGGCCTGGTGGGCGCCTACATGGTCGGCAAGCGCGTTGGCTTCGGCAAGGAGGCGTTCACGCCGCACAGCCTGACGCTGACCATGGTGGGCGCCTCGCTGCTGTGGGTGGGCTGGTTTGGTTTCAACGCGGGTTCTGCTGGCGCGGCCAATGGTTCGGCCGGTCTGGCCTTCATCAACACCACGTTGGCGACCGGCGCCGCCACATTGTCGTGGCTGGCCGGCGAGGCGCTGCACAAAGGCAAGGCGTCGATGCTGGGCGCGGCCTCGGGCGCGGTGGCCGGCCTGGTGGCCGTCACGCCAGCCGCGGGCTTCGTCGGCCCCATGGGCTCCATCGTGCTGGGTCTGCTGGCCGGTCTGGTCTGCTTGTGGGGCGTGGGCGGCCTGAAGAAGATGCTGGGCGCCGACGACGCGTTTGACGTGTTTGGCGTGCACGGCGTGGGCGGCATTCTGGGTGCCATTCTGACGGGCGTGTTTGCCTCGCAAAGCCTGGGCGGCACCGGCGGGCTCACCCCCGACACCTTCGCCATGGGCGCGCAAGTGTGGATCCAGTGCAAGAGCGTCTTGATGACGCTGGTGTGGTCGGGTGTGGCCGCCTTCATCAGCTACAAGATCGCCGATCTCCTGGTGGGGCTGCGCGTACCGGAAGAAGCCGAGCGCGAGGGCCTGGACATCACCTCGCACGGCGAGACGGCCTACAGCCGCTGAACGCAAGCGCATCGCCGCTGTGCAAGAGCCCGCCTTTCGAGGCGGGTTTTTTTATGGGCCCTTCGCTGCAGGAATAATGACCGGCTCCACAAGCTTCGAGAGTCAAGCCATGGCATGGCGCACATTGGGCAGCCCCAGCTGCGAACTGGGCGAATCGCCGTTCTGGCAGGCGGGCGACGGTCGTCTGTATTGGGTGGACATCACCGGCCGCGCAGCCCTGCGCGCCGACCCCGCGACCGGCGCCACCGAGCGCTGGCCCCTGCCGGAGGAACCCGGCTGCATGGCCCCCGCGCGCACGGCGGGCGCGGCCAGCGGCTGGGTGCTGGCCTTGCGCAGCGGCATCTACCGCGCACGGCACTGGGGCGGCGAGCTGGTGCGCATTGCACGGCTCCCTTACGACCCAGCCCACGAGCGCGCCAACGATGGCAAGTGCGACCCGCTGGGGCGCTTCTGGGTCGGCACGCGCGACGAGCGGCCCGGCGCCAGCGCGGGGCACGGCCAGGCGGCCATGTACTGCATTGACGCACGTTTTGGCACGGCGCAGGTGCAAACCATGTGGGGCGGCGCGGGCACGCTCAACGGCCTGGCCTGGTCGCCCGACCAGCGCACGCTGTACGTTGCCGACACGCCGACACACCGCATCGAGGTGCGCGGCTGGGAAGCGGCTGCCAATACCCTGGGCCCGGCGCGCGCACTGCGCCAGTTCTCACCCAAGCCACCCGGATGGACCCCCGGCACCGCAGGCTACGGCGGCCGCCCCGACGGCGCGGCGATGGACGCTGGCGGCAACTACTGGTGCGCGATGTACGAAGGCGGCCGCGTATTGCAGCTCTCGCCCACTGGCGCGGTGCTGCGCGAGATCGCCACGCCGTTCGCCTGCCCGACCATGGTCTGTCTGGGCGGGCCGGAGCTGCGCACGCTGTTCGTCACCAGCGCGCGCCACGGCCGACCGGCGCAGGAACTGGAACGCACGCCGCTGGCGGGCCAGGTACTGGCGTTGCAAGAGCCGGTCGCGGTTGCCGGGCTGCCGGTGAATGCATTTCAGGAGGCTGCGTTCCTGTCGCAGGAGGGCGATTGAAATATTCGAAAATAATAGCTGTATACGCACGCCCTATAAGCGTTAGCGGCTATTTCTTATTGAAAATTCCCTTCCGATTGCGTTCCCCGTTTCCGATGCGCAGCGGTTCGCCTCTTGGCGCCCGCACGTCGCCACAGGGCAGACCGTGCCACGCCTGACGCTACACGCCGTGAACGAGGGCGTGGTGGCCGTCCACCTGGCCAGCGACGAACCTGTCGGCCACCTCAAACGCATTGGCGGCGTGTGGAAGTTCAAGGCCATGGGCTACGAGGACGGCAGCCTGGTGCCAGGCGGTGGGCCGCTCACCCACCAGCACAACCGCTGCTTCGCCACCCTGGACGAAGCCAGGATCACCGAGGGCCTGCTCGAAGGTTAATTGGGGGCGGACCCCAAAGCCCACCAGAATCACACGCGAGCAGGCCCGCATTGACCTCGCGGGCAGGGCATCGGATACTGAACAAGGGCCGGCAGCAAGCCCACACACCGCCCTTCAACCCATTCTTCGACCGCATGGCCGTACCGACTTCCTTCAGTGCCACGGGCATCTGGCGCCGCTTTGCATGCCTGGCGGCGCTGTGGTGCTGGGGCGCGGGTTGCGCGGTGGCCGCCGATGGTGCGGTGCGCGTTCTCACCGAAGAATATCCGCCCTACAACTACACCGATGGCGGCAAGCTCACGGGTCTAAGCACGCAAGTGGTCGAGGCCGTACTCAAGGAACTCAAACTGCATGGCGAATTCCAGTCCATGCCCTGGGCACGTGCCTATGAAACGGCGCACGGCACACCCGGCGTTCTGATCTACAGCATTGGACGCACGCCCGAGAGAGACAAGCTGTTCAAATGGGTAGGCGTCATCGCCCCCACCAACTACTACCTGTTTGGCCAACCCGGCAGGGCCTACGGCATCGACTCGCTGGAGGCCGCAAAGAAGTACCGCATCGCCACGGTGAATGAGGATGTGGGCGAGCAGTTTCTGGTGGCCCATGGGTTCGTCAAAGGCCAGAACCTCCAGCCCAGCGTGAAGTACGAGCTCAACTACGAAAAGCTCAAACTTGGCCGTGTGGACCTCTGGATCATGAACGAACTGACCGCCAGTTATCTGGCACGCCAGGCGGGCGACAACCCGGCCAGGACGCTGGCTCGGGTGTACCGCATTCCCGAACTGAGCGGCGAGGGCTACTACATGGCCTTTGGCAAGCAGACGCCCGACGCCACCGTGGAGCGCTTCCGCCAGGCCCTCCAACACCTCAAGCGCAGCGGCGGCTACGAGCAGCTCCAGCGCAAGTGGCAATGAGCGCACCGTCAGGTGCTGGCTCAGGTGCGCAGCCGGCAGTGCTCGAACGCTCTGGACGCCAGCGCTCGCTCGGCTGGCGCCTGGTGTGGACCACACTGGCTTTTTGCAGCCTGTTCATTCTCGCGTCGGTAGCAACACTGACCTGGCTGGCTTGGAACACGGGCCTCGCCCGCATGGACGCCGAGTTGGCGCAGATTGAGCAGATTTACAGCGGCACCTTGTCCAAGGCCATCTGGGAACTCGATCGCGAAGCACTTCTAGCCCATGTGCACAGCGTGCGGGACGTCCCGGCGGTGGGCCGCATTGTGGTGCAGGTGGCCCTGGCCAACCGGCCGGCGGAAGTCTTCGAAAGTACCCGTGACGGCTGGGCCGGGCCGGGGCGCGCACCCACACGCCGCCTGGCCTTGACCTATGAACCCTACCCGGGCGCGCACGAAACGGTCGGCACGCTGGTGCTGCAGGGCAACGAGCAGTTGCTGTGGCAGCAACTGCGCAGGCAGCTCGCCACCATCGTGCTGGCACAGCTGATGCAGTCGCTGGTGCTCGCCGGGCTCATCATGCTCATGTTCAACCGCATGGTGACGGTACACGTGCAGCGCATTGCAGCGCACTTGGCTGGCGTGGGCCCAGCGAACCTGGGGGCGCAGTTGCATCTGGACCGCGCAGGCCATGCGCAAGATGAGCTCACGCAGCTTGAATCCGGCGTCAACCACTTGCAGGCCAACCTGGCCAACCATCTGGAACGCCAGCAACGCTATGAACAGGAGCTTGCCGATCACCGCGACCATCTGGCACGCCTGGTGGCCGAGCGCACGGCAGAACTACAAACCGCCAATGCACGTTTGCAAAGCCTGGCCCGCACCGACCCCCTGACGGGCCTGCCCAACCGCCGGCAGTTCGACGAAGCCAAAACCGTGGAGATGCGCCGCGCCCTGCGCACCGGCCAGGGCCTGGCTTTGCTCATCTGCGACATCGACTGCTTCAAAGACTACAACGACCACTACGGCCATGCCATGGGCGATCGGTGCCTCAGCGCGGTGGCACACACGCTGCAGGCCCGCCTGGCGCGCGCCGGAGACGTCGCCGCGCGCATCGGCGGCGAAGAGTTTGGCGTCATCCTGCCAGGCACCGACGCAGCCGGCGCCTACCTGCTGGCCCAGCGCCTGGTGGAGGCGGTCGCCGAGTGCGGCATCGAACACCTGTATTCCCCTGCGGCGCGGGTGGTGACGATCAGCATTGGCCTGGCGGTACTGTCACCAGACGCCCACGACAACTTCGACGCCTTGTTCCAGCGGGCCGACGAGGCCTTGTACCGGGCCAAGGCCGCCGGGCGCAACCAGGTCGCCGGGCCGTTCGGGTCAGCCGCCTGAAGGCCACAGGAGAAGCACCATGCCCCATCGCGTTTTGTTGTTCTGGATGCTCATCGTCGGCACGGCAGCCGTGCAGGCCCAGACCATCGAGGCCGTCACCGAGACCACGCCCTATACCTACGTAGCCAATGGCAAGGTGGTGGGCACCGCGACCGAGGTGGTGGAGCAAACCCTGCAACGCGCGGGCCTTTCCGACTACAGCGTGCACCTGTATCCCTGGGCGCGGGCCTACGACATGGCGCTCAAGGAGGCCAACGTGCTCATCTTTTTGATAGCACGCACACCGGCACGCGAACGCCAGTTCCAATGGGCCGGCGAAATCATGAAGATCCAGTACCACCTCTACCGGCTCAAGTCGCACCCGCTGGACATCGGCAATCTGGAGGCCGCCAAGGCCTATACCATCGGCGTGATGCGTGACGATGTGCGCCAACAGTACTTGCGCTCCAAGGGGTTCGAGCGCCTGGTGGTGTCGGCACAGTCGCTGGACAATTTCCGCAAGCTGCTGCGCGGCCAGGTCGACCTGGTTCCCCTCACCACGGACGACGCCGCCTCCTTGTGCCAGCAGACGGGCTTCGACTGCGCCAACCTGGTGCGCGTGCTCACACTGGACGAAGCCTCCACCGGCCTCTACATGGCCTACAGCCTGCAGACGCCCCTGGATGTGGTCCGCCGCACACAGGCCGCTTTTGACCAGCTCAAGTCCCAAGGACAGGTGCAGCGCACCATGGAGCGCACACCGTAATCGCGTCGTTGGCGCCACCCCCGGAAAAACGATAATGGGGGTCAGACCCCGAAACACCCCGGAGCAGGCGGCCCTCACACGTTGCGTGCAGAAAATTCACGCGGCTGCAGAGGGGCCTGGGCGTACCATAGCCTCCCATGGAAAGCGCTTTCTCAGACCTTATCGACCGCGTGCGCGCTGCCGCCGCACAGGCCACGCCGTTGCAGATTCACGGCGGCCGCAGCAAGGGGCATCTGGCCAGCCCGGCATCGCCAGGCGAGCCACTCGACACCCGGGGATGGGCCGGCGTCACCAGCTACGAGCCGAGCGAACTGGTCGTCACCGCACGCGCCGGCACGCCGCTGGCCGAGCTGGAAGCGGCTCTGGCCGAACAGAACCAATGCCTGCCGTTTGAACCGCCGCACTTTGGCCCCGGTGCCACCGTGGGCGGCATGGTGGCGGCAGGCCTCTCGGGCCCGGCGCGCGCCAGCGTGGGCGCGGTGCGCGACTACATGCTGGGCGTGTCGATCATTAACGGCCGGGGCGAGCCGCTGACCTTTGGCGGCCAGGTCATGAAGAATGTCGCCGGCTACGACGTCTCGCGCCTGATGGCGGGGAGCTGGGGGACGCTGGGCGTCATCACCGACGTCAGCCTGAAGGTATTGCCGCTGGCGCCTGCTGAGGCAACGCTGGTCTTTGAAGGCAGCCAGGCCGAAGCGCTTGACCGCCTGAATGCCTGGGGCGGCCAGCCGCTACCGCTCAATGCCAGCTGCTGGGTCGAGGACGAAGGCTCGGGGCGCCTGTACGTGCGCCTGCGCGGCGCCGTCGCTGCCATCGAGGCGGCCTGCCGCAGCATGGGCGGCGAGCGCAAGACTCATGCCGAGGTCGCTGGCGACTGGCAGGCCTGCCGCGAGCAGCACCTGCCCTGGTTTGCACAGCGCGTGCCGCAGCAAGGCCTGTGGCGCCTGTCGGTGCCGCAAACCGCCCCGGTGCTGGCCTTGCCCGCCGGCGTCGCCCCCCCGCTGGTCGAATGGCACGGCGGCCTGCGCTGGGTGCAGGCCGGCCACGAGCACGGCCCGGCACTTCGGCAGTTGGCCCGCAGCGTGGGCGGAAGCGCTTCGTTATTTGTAGCTGCAAGCGTAGATGAATCAAGCGCTAAAGCCGGTTTTGATGCTGCTTCTCCAGCCTTGCAGAAGATTCACGCCCAACTGCGCCAGGCGTTTGACCCGGCGGGCATCTTCAACCCTGGCCGCATGGGCGGGTGCTAGCGCCGTGCGCCGGTTTCGCCACCTGACCGACCAGCACCGCACAGGCACCCACAACCGGCGCCTGGGCCTGCTGCTGGCCTTCAACGCCGGTGCCATCAATGCCGGGGGCTTTCTGGTCGTGCACCTGTACACCTCGCACATGACGGGCTTTGTCTCCATGCTGGCCGACAACCTGGTGCTGGGCAACATGGTGCTGGTGCTGGGCGCCTTGGGCGCCTTGCTGGCTTTCATCAGCGGTGCGGCCACGACGGCCATTCTGGTGAACTGGGCGCGCCAGCACCGGTTGCACGGGACCTACGCCCTGCCGCTGCTGCTGGTCGCACTGCTGATGCTGGTATTTGGCCTGCTGGGCGCCATGACGCTCAACTGGCACACCCCGTTTGCCGTGCCCGCCACGGTGCTGCTGCTGTCCTTCATGATGGGGCTGCAGAACGCCACGATCAGCAAGATGTCGTCGTCCGAGATCCGCACCACGCACATGACGGGCAATGCAACCGACCTGGGCATTGAACTGGGCAAGCTCCTGTACTGGAACCGCAGCGGCAAGCCGCCCGAGCAACAGGTGCGCGCCAATCGCCGGCGCCTCGGCTTGTACGCCAGTCTGGTGAGCATATTCTTGCTCGGCGGCGTGGCCGGCGCGGCGGGCTTCAAGCACGTGGGCTTTGTGTTTGTGGTGCCGCTGGCATTGGTGCTTTTCACGCTCGCCCTGCCGCCGCTGTGGATTGACCGCGCCCATCTGCGCGTCATGCTGAGGCGGACAGACAAATCGAGTGCCACGCAGCCCGGTCACAGCTCCTGACCCCCGTCCCCCTACCGCCATGCAAACCCAGCTCGCTCCCGAATTCCAAGGCACGCCCGAAGGCGCTGAGGCCGAAGCCATTCTGCGCAAATGCGTGCACTGCGGCTTTTGCCTTGCCACCTGCCCGACCTACCAACTGCTGGGCGACGAGCTCGACAGCCCACGCGGCCGCATCTACCTGATGAAGCAGGTGCTGGAAGGCACCACGCCCACGCGCGCCACGCAGTTGCACCTGGACCGGTGCCTCACCTGCCGCAACTGCGAGTCCACCTGCCCCAGCGGCGTGGAATACGGCAAGCTGGTGGATATCGGCCGCAAGATCGTGGAAGACAAAGTGGGCCGCCCCGTGATTGAGCGCGGTGTGCGCTGGGCACTCAAGGAAGGCCTGCCCTCACCGCTGTTTGGCCCGGCCATGAAGATGGGCCAGGCGGTGCGCGGTCTGCTGCCGGAAACCTTGCGGGCCAAGGTCCCAGCCAAGGAAAACCCCGGCGCGTGGCCCACGCGCGAACACGCTCGCAAGGTGCTGCTGCTGGCCGGCTGCGTGCAGCCAGCGATGATGCCCGGCATCAACAGCGCCACGGCGCGCGTGCTTGACGCCATCGGCATCCAGACCGTGATCGCTCCCGACGCCGGCTGCTGCGGCGCCGTCAAGTTCCACCTCAACGACCAGGACGGCGGCCGCGCCGAAATGCGCGCCAACATCGACGCCTGGTGGCCGCAGGTGGAGAGCGGCGCGGTGGAGGCCATCGTCATGAATGCCTCGGGCTGCGGCGTGACGGTGAAGGAATACGGCCACCACCTGCAGCACGACCTGCAATACGCCGACAAGGCCGCCCGCATCAGCGCGCTGACACGCGACCTCTCGGAACTGCTGCCCGAGATTGCGCCAGCGCTGCAAGGCAAGCTGCGGCGCGTGCCCCAGGGCGTGATCGCCTTCCACCCACCCTGCACGCTGCAGCACGGCCAGCAGCTGCGCGGCGGCGTCGAGCAGCACCTGCGCGCGCTGGGGTTTGACGTGCGCCTGACGCTGAACGAATCGCACCTGTGCTGCGGCTCGGCCGGGACGTATTCGGTGCTGCAGGCAGAGCTGTCGCACCAGTTGCTGGAGCGCAAGATCGGCCACCTCTCGGCCCTGGAACCCGTCGTCATCACCTCAGCCAACATCGGCTGCATCACCCATTTGCAAAGCGGCACGGCCACGCCGGTGAAGCACTGGGTGCAGGTGCTGGATGAGGCGCTGGCGTAGAGAGCCCACAGCGCAAAATTTCAAGCGAAATAGCCCTCTAGCGCTTACCAATAAAGCGCTAGCAGCTATCAATTCAAGAGTATTGGCGGCGCGGCGCGGCGCCCCTCACTGCTGAATATCCCCCAGGCACAGGTACTTGATCTCCACATAGTCGTCCATGCCGTGGTGTGAGCCCTCGCGCCCCAGGCCCGACTGCTTGACGCCGCCAAAGGGTACATGCTCTGTGGCCAGGATCCCGACGTTGACACCCACCATGCCGTACTCCAGCGCTTCGCCCACGCGGAAGATGCGGCCCACGTCGCGGCTGTAGAAGTAGCTCGCCAAGCCAAACTCGGTGTTGTTGGCCGCATCAATGGCCTGCTGCTCGGTCTCGAACTTGAACACCGGGGCAAAGGGGCCAAAGGTCTCTTCGGTGGCGCACAGCATGTCGGCGCTGGCGTTGGCCAGCACCGTGGGCTCGAAGAACTGGCCCGAACCCAGGGTGGTGAGGCGCTTGCCGCCGGTGAGCAGCTTGCCGCCCTTGGCGATGGCGTCCTCCACATGGCGCTGCACCTTGACGAGGGCGGCTTCTTCAATCAGCGGGCCCTGGTTCACACCCTCGTCGAAGCCATTGCCCACCTTGGCCGTGGCCACCTTGGCGGCGAATTTCTTGACAAATGCGTCGTAGACCCCGCTTTGCACATAGAAGCGGTTGGAGCAGACGCAGGTCTGGCCGGCGTTGCGGTACTTGCTGGCAAAGGCGCCTTCGACGGCGCTGTCGATGTCGGCATCGTTGAAGACGATGAAGGGCGCGTTGCCAGTTCGAGCGACATCTTCTTGACCGTGGGCGCGGACTGCGCCATCAGGATGCGGCCGACTTCGGTGGAGCCGGTAAAGCTGATGTGGCGCACGATGGGGCTCTCGCAGAGCACTTTGCCAATGGCAATGGAGTTGTCGGCATCGGCGCAGAGCATGTTGAGCACGCCCGCCGGGATGCCGGCGCGCTGGGCCAGTTCGGCGGCGGCAAGGGCCGAGAGGGGGGTGAGTTCCGCGGGCTTGATGACCACGGTGCAGCCTGCTGCGAGGGCCGGTGCCACCTTGCGGGTAATCATGGCCAGCGGGAAGTTCCAGGGGGTGATGGCCGCACAGACGCCGATGGGTTGCTTCAAGACCAAGAGGCGCTTGTTGTTGTCGAACTGGGGCAGGGTTTCGCCATTGACGCGTTTGGCTTCTTCGGCAAACCACTCGACGAAGCTGGCGCCATAGGCGACTTCGCCTTTGGCTTCGGGCAGGGGTTTGCCCTGCTCGGCGGTCATGATGTGGCCGAGGTCGTCCTGGTTGGCCATGAGGAGCTCGAACCATTTGCGCAGGATGCTGCTGCGCTCTTTGGCGGTTTTGCTGCGCCAGGCAGGCCAGGCAGCGTTGGCGGCGGCTATGGCGGCTTGGGCATCCTGGGGGCCGAGGTTGGCGACGTCCACGAGCTTGGCGCCGGTGGCGGGGTCATGGACGGCAAAGCGGCTGGCGCCGGCGATCCATTGGCCGTTGATGAGTGCGTCGGTCTTGAGGAGGGTTGGGTCTTTGAGGGTGGCGAGGGGGGAGGTCATAGAAGGTACAAATAAGGTATGGACGCAAACAAGAGGCCAAGCGCCGGAGCGCTCAGGCGCGCCGGCCGCGCAACCACTCCAGCGCCAGCAACAGGCAGGTCGTAAAGATGATCAACAAGGTGGCGACGGCGGCAATGGTGGGCGAGATGTTCTCGCGAATACCGGTGAACATCTGGCGCGGCAGCGTGGTCTGCTCGGCGCCGGCCAGAAACAGCGTCACCACCACTTCGTCAAACGAAGTGGCAAAGGCGAACAAGGCGCCAGAAATGACCCCCGGCGCAATCACCGGCAGCGTCACGCGAAAGAAGGTTCTGAGCGGCGTCTCGCCGAGGCTGAGCGAGGCGCGCACCAGGTTGTGGTTGAAGCCTGCCAGTGTCGCCAGCACGGTGGTCAGCACAAAGGGCGCCCCCAGCGCGGCGTGCACGATGATCAGGCCCAGGTAGCTATCGGCCAGGCCCAGCGGTGCAAAGTACAAATAGGTAGCCACGCCCACCACGATGAGCGGGACCACCATGGGCGAAATCAGCACGGCCATGAGCAGGCCCTTGAAGCGAAACTCGGTGCGCGAGAGGCCCACGGCCGCCATCGTGCCCAGCACGGTGGCAATGACCGTGGCGGAGGGCGCGACGATAAAGCTGTTGCGCGTGGCGCGCGTCCATTCCTCGGCCTGAAACAGGTTGCGGTACCACTTGAGCGACCAGCCGGGGATAGGGTAGGTAAGGAAAGAGCTGTCCGAGAACGACAGCGGCACCATCACCAGGATGGGTGCCAGCAGAAACAGCAGCACCGCCACGCACAGGGCGCGCACCAGCCACCAGCCAATCTTGTCGGCCAGGGTGGCGTAGCGCGGAAATTCAGGCATTCGAAGAAACATGGTCACCGTTCTCTCTCTAAGGCAATGCTGAATAAGTCACCGCGATGACGCGCGCCGTGCGTCGGGATCGGAGGCAAGGCGCAAACCGCAGTCATAGCCACCGCTATGGCGAGGATTGGCAACGCCGCAGACCGCCCGAGGGACGGATGCGCGGCGCGTGAGGGGCTTGTTCAGCATTGCCCTAACCCAGACTGAGCTCGGCCTTGCCAAAGCGCCGGTACACGCTGTAGAGCAGCAGCGTCGCGACCAGCAATACGGCGCCCAGCGCAGACGCCATCCCCCAGTTCACCACCACGTTGGTGTAGCGCGCGATGTAGTAGCTGAGCATCTGGTCGTCCGCGCCGCCCAGCAGCGCGGGGGTCACGTAGTAGCCGATCGACAGGATGAACACCAGCAGCACGCCCGCGCCTATGCCCGGGTAGGTCTGCGGCACGTACACCCGAAAGAACGCCGCCAGCGGCGAGCTGCCCAGCGACACGGCCGCGCGCACGTAGGTGCCAGGCACGCTTTTCATCACGCTGTAGAGCGGCAAGATCATGAAGGGCAACAAGATGTGCACCATCGCAATCACCACGCCGGTGCGGTTGAACAGCAGCGCCAATGGCTCGTGAATGATGCCCAGCCCCATCAAACCCCGGTTGACCAGCCCCTCCGATTGCAGCAGCACGATCCACGCGGCCACGCGCACCAGGATGGAGGTCCAGAACGGCACCAGCACCAGAATCATCAGCACATTGGCCGGGCGCGGCGGCAAGTTCGCCAGCCACCAGGCCAGCGGATAGCCCAGCAGCAGGCAGATGGCCGTAACCACCAGGCTGATGTAGAAAGTGCGCAGCAGGATGGCGCCAAAGGCGCGCTGCTCCACGGGCATGCGCTCCACGTCGCCCATGGCATCGCGGCGCAGGTCCACCGAAGCGAGCAGGTAGTCGGGCGTCCAGCGCGCGCCGTTCTTGGCAATGGCGCGCCAGAACGGCGCCTCGCCCCAGCGCGGGTCGGCGTCCAGCAGGCGCTGCTTGATGGCTTCGGCGCCGCCCTCGAAGGGCAGGCCGCGGTAGGCCCCCATCACCATGGAGCGCGCACCGGGCACTTCGGCATTCAACCTGCGCGCCAGCGCGCCGGCGTCGGAGATGTCGGGCAGCCGAGCCAAATCGCCCACCAGTGCCGCATAGGCGGCCGCTGGGGGCGCGGCGCGACGGTCCCATTTTTTAAGCACGGGAATCGTCGCCGGCAGCGCACTGGCGACTTCCGGGTTTTCCACCGCACGCATGAGCAGCGCGGCGATCGGCACCAGCAAGGTGAACACCAGGAACACCAGCAGCGGCAGCGTCAGGCTGAACGCCCGCCACTTGCGCCGCAGTTGCGCGCGCGCCAAAGCCTTGCGCAAGGCGGCGGGGTCGGTGCCATCCAGCCCTGGCCCAGAGAGGGGCATGGCCATGGCGTCTGAAGCTGCCTGCATGGTGTCGCTCACCGCAATGCCGTGCAATTACTGCGTGGCCCAGGAGGCAAAGCGCTTTTCCAGCGATTCGCCCTGGTCGGCCCAGAAAGCCACGCTGAACTGCAGGGCTTCCTTGGCGTTGGCAGGTGAAGTCGGCAGGTCGTCCAGCACCTTCTTGTCGAGCTTGGCCAGCGCCTTGTTGTTGGCGGGGCCGTAGGCAATGTTCTGCGCGTACGCCGCCTGTTGCTGGGGCTGCAGGGTGTACGAGATGAACTTGAGCGCCGCGTCCTTGTTGGGCGTGCCACGCGGAATGGCCCAGTAGTCCAGGTCGTAGATGCCGCCGGGCCAGTAGATCTTGAGGTTGCGACCTTCGCGGTTGGCGGCGTCGATGCGGCCGTTGTAGACCGTGGTCAGCACCACGTCACCCGCGACGAGAAATTGGGGTGCCTGGGCACCGGCTTCCCACCACTGAATGTTGGGCTTGAGCTCGCTCAGCTTCTTGAAGGCGCGGTCGGCGCCCTCTTTGGTGGCCAGCACCTTGTACACGTCGGCAGGCTTGACGCCATCGGCCAGCAGGGCAAATTCGAGGTTGTAGCGTGCCCCCTTGCGCATGCCGCGCTTGCCCGGGATCTTCTTGGTGTCGAAGAAGTCGGCCCAGCTGGTGGGCGCCGTCTTGAGCTTGTCGCCGTTGTAGGCCATGACGGTGGACCAGACAAAAATCCCCACCCCGCAATCGGTGACGGCAGCCGGCTGCAAGTCGGCCTTGTTGATGATTTTGCTGTAGTCGAGCTTTTCAAACAGACCTTCGTCGCAACCGCGTGCCGCGTCGGGCGATTCGACTTCGACCACATCCCAGGTGATCTTCTTCGTCTCGACCATGGCCTTGATTTTTGCCTGCTCACCGTTGTATTCAACCGCGACGAGCTTGTTGCCGGCCTTCTCATAGGGCTCGTAGAACGCCTTCTTCTGGGCGTTGGCGTTGGCGCCGCCAAAGTTCACGACGGTGAGCGACTGCTCGGCAAAGCTGGGCAGCGCGACGCAGGCAGACAGGGCTGCGCAGGCGATCAGGCTCTTGTGTTTCATGGTGTGTCTCCTTGGGTGTTATCGAACGGAACGGGAAAGCGCTAATAAAAGGCTAATGGAGCGCGGGTGCGGTGTAGATGCGCATCGACTCGGGCGGGAACTCCAGCCCTACGGCATCGCCCGGTTGCGGCAGTGCGCTGGCACCGACACTGCTGAGTGCCAGCCGCACCGTGGCAAGAGACTGGCCGGCGCCCACATCGCACATCAGGCGCAGGTGGTCACCGTGGTAGATGGCACGGCTGACCGTGGCGCGCAGCACCTGCCCGGCAGGCGCACTGGATGCGGGGTGCAGCACGATGCGCTCGGGGCGCACACAGGCTTCTGCGCGTGCGCCGTCCGCGGCGGCGTTCACGTTGACGCCGGCGAGGCGCTGCCCATCGGGGAGGACCAGAGCGGCACTGCCGGCGCGGATTTCAAGCTTGCCAACGAGCACCGTGCTGTCACCGACAAAACCCGCCACAAAACGGTTGGCGGGCGTTTCGTACAAGGACGAGACATCGGCGAGCTGCTGAATCACGCCCTCGTTGAACACGGCCACGCGGTCGCTCATGGTCAGCGCCTCGCTCTGGTCGTGCGTCACGTAGACAAAGGTCACGCCGAGCTGCTGGTGCAGTTCCTTGAGCTCTATCTGCATGTGCTCGCGCAGCTGCTTGTCGAGCGCGCCCAGGGGCTCGTCCATCAGCACCAGCTGCGGGTTGAAGACCAGCGCGCGCGCCAGCGCCACACGCTGCTGCTGGCCGCCAGAGAGCTGCGAGGGCAGCCGATCGGCCATGCCGACAAGGCGCACCATGTCGAGCGCCTTGGCCACGCGCTTGGCCTGGTCGTCCTTGGACACCTTGCGCACCGTCAGCGGGTAGGCGACGTTCTGGCCCACGGTGAGGTGCGGGAACAGGGCGTAGTTTTGAAACACCATGCCAAAGTTGCGCTTGTGCGGCGGCGTGCTGGTGATGGGCGCGCCATCGAGCAGGATGTCGCCCGCCGTGGGCGACTCAAACCCGGCCAACATCATCAAGGTCGTGGTTTTTCCAGAGCCCGAGGGCCCCAGCAGGCTCAGAAACTCGCCCCGCTGGATATCGAGGTTCAGCGCGCGCACCACGAGCTGCACGCCGTCGTAGGTTTTCTGCACGCCGCTAAAGCGGACCAGGGGTTCTGCGTGGCTCATGGCTTGGGCAATCGATGCGGGTAGAGGGCGCGCGCGTCAGGCGAGTGCCGCCAGGGTGTCGGCCAGGATCGCCAGGCCTTCTTCCAGCAGCTCGTCGGATGCCGTCAGCGGCACGAGGATGCGGATCACATTGCCATAGGTTCCACAGGACAGCAAGATGAGGCCCCGGCGCGCCGCCTCGGCCACCACTTTTTTCGCCAGCGCGGCATCGGGCCAGTGCGCGTCACCGCCTTCGAACAGCTCAATGGCCACCATGGCGCCCAGTCCCCGCACATCACCGATGCTGGGCTGCTTTTCTGCCAAGGCCTTGAGCCGCGTGACCAACAGCGCGCCCATGGCACGGCTGCGCGCCAGCAGTTGCTCCTGCTCAAACGCCTCGAACACGGCGAGGGCCGCGGCGCAGGCCACAGGGCTGCCAGCGTAGGTGCCGCCAAGCCCACCGGGGGCGGGTGCGTCCATCACCTCGGCGCGCCCCACCACACCGGCCAGCGGGAAGCCGCCCGCAAGCGACTTGGCGGTGGTGATGAGGTCCGGCGCCACGGGCCATTGTTCACAGGCAAACCAGGTGCCGGTGCGGCCGGCGCCGGTCTGTACTTCGTCGGCAATCAGCAGGATGCCGTAGCGGTCGGCCAGTGCCTTGAGGCCGCTGATGAATTCCACTGGCGCCACATAGAAGCCGCCCTCGCCCTGCACTGGCTCGATGATGAAAGCCGCGACACGCTCGGGCTCGACATCGTTCTTGAACAGCAGCTCGACCGATTGCAGGGCCTGCGCCACGCTCACGCCGTGCAGAGCGTTGGGGAACTGCGCGTGGTAGACCTCGGCGGGGAACGGACCAAAGCCGGTCTTGTACGGCACCACCTTGCCAGTTAGCCCCAGCGTGAAGTTGGTGCGGCCATGGTAGCCACCGGTGAACGCAATCACGGCCGGGCGCCGGGTGTGGGCGCGGGCAATTTTCACGGCGTTTTCCACGGCTTCGGCGCCAGTGGTGAGCAGCAGCGTCTTTTTGGCGAAATCGCCAGGTGCCAACGCGTTCAGTCGCTCGGCAACCTCCACATACGGTTCGTAGGCGACCACCTGGAAGCAGGTGTGGGTGTAGCGATCGAGCTGCGCTTTCACAGCCGCGATGACACCCGGATGCAGGTGGCCGGTGTTGAGCACGGCAATGCCACCGGCAAAGTCAATGTAGCGGCGGCCCTCCACGTCCCACAGCTCGGCGTTGCGCGCCTTCTGCACAAAGATCTCGTGGGTCTGGCCCACGCCGCGTGCCACGGCCGCATGGCGGCGGGCAAGCAGGGCGGCGTTGGTGAAATGGGGTTCGTGCTGCATGGTGGTCAAAGGCTCTGGCGAGCGAAAAGAAGAGCGATGGGAGGGATTCTGGAAGCCGCCTTGCGCTTCGTCCATGTACACACGCGCAGGTTTTTTCGCGCACTGTGCAGGTCTAGAATCCTCTACAGGCAAACCCCTATACGGCGCCGCCCATATGGCACAAGGCGCTACCCTGGCTGCGGCACACTCGCTGCACTTTCCCTTCCTTGGTTCGTCCGATGCTCACCCTCCGTGCAGACCTTCCGACACCGCTGGTGAGCCAGATCGTGGACGGCCTGCGCGAGCAGATTGCCGGCCACGTGCTCAAGCCTGGCAGCAAGCTGCCGTCCATCCGCGCCTTTGCTGCGGCGCACGGCGTCAGCGTGTTCACCGTCGTCGAAGCCTACGACCGCCTGGTGGCGCAGGGTTGGCTGGTTTCGCGCGCCAACGCCGGTTTTTTCGTCAAGCGGCGCGGCGACGAAATCGCGCAAGTGGGCGCTGCCGAACGCCCTGCCCCGCGCTTCGATACCCGCTGGTACCTCAAGCAGATCTTTGAAAACCGCAATTTGCCGATGAAACCCGGCTGCGGCTGGTTGCCCAACGACTGGCTGTTTGGCGATGCCGTCAAGCGCAGCATGCGCCACCTGTCCACAGGGAGCGCCGACCTCGCCGGCTACGGCCTGCCCCACGGCCACATGCCGCTGCGCAGCGTGGTGGTCGAATCACTGGCAGAACACCAGGTCAGTGTGGGAGCCGACCAGGTGCTGCTGACGCAAGGCTCCAGCCAGGCGCTGGACCTGATTGCGCGCCGCCTGGTCAAGCCCGGCGACGTGGTGCTGGTGGACGACCCCGGCTATCCCAACCTGATGTTCATGCTGCGCTTCGTTGGCGCGCAGGTCGTCGGGGTCCCGCGCACCCCCACTGGGTACGACCTGGGCGCGCTCGAAGCCTTGCTGACGGCGCACAGGCCGAGCGTTTTTTTCACGCAGCCACGGCTGCAAAGCCCGACCTGCTCGCTGGCCTCGGTAGCGCACCTGCACCGCCTGCTGCAACTGGCCGAGCAGCACGGTTTCATGCTGGTCGAGAACGACCTCTATGCCGACATGGACACGGGCGTGCGCCCGTCGCTCGCAAGCCTGGACCAGCTCAACCGCGTGCTGTACGTGGGCAGTTTCTCCAAGACCATTTCACCCAACCTGCGCACCGGCTTTGTGGCCGCCCGGCCCGGCCTGGTGGAGGAACTGGTGCAGCTCAAGATGATTTCGGGCCTTACCTCGTCAGAAATCACCGAGCGCATCACGCTGGGCGTGGTGACCGACGGGCGCTGGCGCAAGCACCTCAAATCCTTGCGCGAACGGCTGGCCGAAGCGCACCGCACGGTGGGGCGCCGCCTGGAGGGTTTGGGTTTCGAGCTGTTCCATGAACCCGAAGCCGGCATGTACCTCTGGGCACGCCACCCCGACATGCCCGACAGCGCCGAACTCTCGCGCGCAGCCACCAGCGCCGGCATCATGCTCGGGCCGGGCGAGCTGTTTCTGGTGGAGCCGCGCACCACGGGGTGGCTGCGCTTCAACGTGAGCTTCAGCCTGGATGAGCGGCTCTGGTGCTTTCTGGAAGAGCGTATTGAACAAGGTGCGCAGACAGCGCTGTGAGCGCTGTCTGCACCGACTCCAGCACATTGAAAGGCGTACAGTCGCGCTCGCCCCATGTGACAGCAGAAGGGAGTGCCATGTCTTCTTCCCTGAACTTAAGGCGCCTACGGCGCGCCGCCCGCGCCGGCGCCTTGGGAGCGCTGTTGATCGCTTGGCTGTGCACGGCCAAGGCCCAGCCTGCGGCACCCACTGCCAGCGCGGAGCCGCGCAGCAACGCCTTTGGCGATCCGTTTCTTCAGGTCGCCGACGCAATGCCGGGTTGCCCCATGCCCGAAGGCCCGCTCTACACCGCGCAGCAAGTGCGCGAACTCGCCCATGTGCGCGCCCAGCACGGCGGCAGCTGTTACAGCGCGGGACGCTGCAGGCTCCCCAATTCCTACTTGTACGACGCAGACATCGCCCCACGCTTGCAGCTCTACCTGCGCCAGGACGGCCGCTTCAATGACACCAGCGTGTGGATACTGAGCCAGCGGCGTATCGTCACCCTCATGGGTTGCGTGCAAACCGCCGCGCAGTCCGAGTCGATGGAGCACGCGGCCGCACTGGTGGACGATGTGATGGGCGTCGTCAACCTGCTCTCGGTGGGAACAGCGCCGCAAGCAACCCGTTACCCAGTAGCAGCGCAGAAGCGGCCTTGAGGCCTGGACAGGCCTTGGGCGCCGCTCACCAGGGACAGCTTTGCGGGGCGTTCCCAACCGTTCCTTGCAAGTTTGAAGCCTTCCTCTGAGCCGAACGCTCAAAGGGCAAAAATCTTCCCCGGGTTGAGGATGTTCTTCGGGTCCAGCGCCTGCTTGATGGCGCGCATCGCGCCCACTGCGCCAGTGCCGGTTTCGTCCAGCAAAAAACCCATCTTGTGGATACCCACACCGTGCTCGCCGGTGCAGGTGCCGCCGAGCTGCAGGGCGCGGGCGACGAGTTGGTGGTTAAGCTGCTCAGCCCGGCTGCGCTCGATGGGGCTTTCGGGGTCGATCAGGTAGCCGAAGTGAAAGTTGCCGTCGCCCACGTGGCCAACGAGAAAGTAGGGGATGCCGCTGGCGTCGGCCTCCTGCACCGAATCGAGCAGGCAGTCGGCCAGGCGGCTGATGGGCACGCAGGTATCGGTGGAGATCGCACGGCAGCCGGGGCGGCTTTGCACCGCAGCGAAATAGGCGTTGTGCCGCGCCGCCCACAGGCGCGTGCGCTCTTCCGGCGTGCTGGCCCATTCAAAAGCCTGGCCGCCAAATTCGCTGGCAATGTCCTGCACGGTCTCGGCCTGCTCCTTGACGCTGGCGGGTGAGCCATGGAATTCCATCAGCAGCAGGGGCTCTTCGCGCAGCGTCAGTTTGCTGTACGCATTCACCATGCGCACGCTGTTGGCGTCAATCAACTCGCAGCGCGCAATGGGCACACCGAGCTGAATGGTCTGAATCACCGTGTGCACCGCCGCCTCGATGCTCGGGAACGAGCAAATGGCGGCCGATACGGCTTCCGGCAAGGGGTAGAGCCGCACCGTCACTTCGGTCATCACGCCCAGCGTGCCTTCGCTGCCGACCAGGAGGCGCGTGAGGTCATAGCCAGCGCTGCTTTTCTTGGCGCGCGTGCCGGTGCGAATCGCCTCGCCGCTGGCCAGCACCACTTCGAGCGCCAGCACGTTCTCGCGCATGGTGCCATAGCGCACGGCGTTGGTGCCACTGGCGCGGGTCGCTGCCATGCCGCCAATGCTGGCGTCGGCGCCGGGGTCTATGGGGAAAAACAGGCCGGTGTCTTTCACCGCCTCGTTGAGCTGTTTGCGCGTGATGCCGGGCTGCACGGTAACGGTGAGGTCTTCGGCGTTGACCGAGAGCACCCGGTTCATGCGGTTCACATCCAGGCTGATGCCCCCCTGCACGGCGAGCAGATGGCCTTCGAGCGAGGAGCCTGCAGCGTAGGGAATAACCGGCACACCGTATTCGTTTGCCAGGCGCAAGGCATCTTGTACGTCCTGCGTGGTTTCGGCAAACACGACAACGGACGGCGGCGGTGCCTGCATGGAGCCCTCATCGCGGCCATGCTGTTCGCGCACAGAGAGCGCCGTGGAGCATTGCGCGCCAAAGCGCTGCTGCAGCGCATCCAGAAAAAGCTGCGGCACGGGCCGCAGGGCGATGGTGGGAAGCAGGTGGGCGGCTTGGGCGGGGGCGTTCATCGGTGGTCTCCAGTGCGGGAAAAAGAATACCACCGCACCCCCACCTTGTACCCTGACCCGTCATCGGTGCGTCAGGGTCCATGGGCTGCCTCAGGGCTTGGCACCCTGGTCGAATTCTTCGCGTGACAGAGCGCCGTCGTGGTCGGTGTCGATCTGCTCAAAGCGGTTGTCTATGGCGGGCAGCACTTTGGCCTCCTGGGGGCTGAGTTTGCCGTCGTGGTTGGTGTCGGCGCGGGCAAAAGCAGCGCTGGCAGGGCCAAATGTGGCTGTGGGGGCAGTGTGGCCCGAGGAAGCTTGGGAAGTGCCACCGGTGGCGAAGGAGCTTTGCCCTGTGGAATGTGCGGGCGCGGCGGGCGTCTGGAGTGGCGGCTTGGTTTGGGCATGCAGCGAGGCACTGCCGCCCAGCGCCATGGCCGCGATCAGCATGACGCTGCGGGTGTCAAAAAAGTGGTTGGTACGGGGCATGGTGCGGGGAGCGGTACTTTTCATGGGTGGCGCCTTTGCCAGAGTTGAACAGGCCTGCATTGCACTGCAGCATGAACGCCGAGACCAGCACTTTTGCCACCTGTTGCCTGGACCAACATTTCGGCGCACGGTGTAAAGGCCTGTGCTGGCGGGAACCCACCGCCGTTGGGGGTATCGGGTGTCACGCACAATGCGGCCCACATTGCGAGGAGGCATCTACATGGGCAAACGACTCACACAAATCGCCACGCGCACCGGCGACGACGGCACCACCGGCCTGGGCGACAACACCCGCGTGCCCAAGTACCACCTGCGCGTGCAGGCCCTGGGCGACGTGGACGAACTCAACTCCCATATCGGCCTGCTGCTGTGCGAGCCATTGCCGGCTGAGGTGCGCGAACTTCTGATCGACGTGCAGCACCAGCTCTTCAACCTGGGTGGCGAGCTGTCGATTCCGGGGTTCGAGTTGCTGAAAGAAGCGGCTGTGCTGCAGCTCGACCAGGCGCTGGCGACCCACAACAGCACACTGCCGCGCCTGCAGGAATTCATCCTGCCCGCTGGCACGCGCGCCGCAGCCCAGGCCCACATCTGCCGCACCGTAGCGCGCCGCGCCGAGCGCGCCGTGGTGGCGCTAGGCGCCCAGGAGGCGGTGCGCGAGACGCCGCGCCACTACCTCAATCGCCTGTCGGACCTGATGTTCGTGCTCTCGCGCGTGCTCAACCGCATGGACGGCGGCGACGATGTGTACTGGAAGAGCGAGCGGCTTGCACGCAGCGAGGCGGACGACGCGGCGTGAGGCGAGATGCTATTTAAATAATAGCTACTAGCGCTTTCTGAATAAGCGTGAGGGGCTATTTATCTTCCATATTCCAGAAGCCGTAAAGCAGCCATGCCTCATGCCCCATGCCAGCGGCCACCGTGCCAGCGCCAGCCCGCCGCGCTGGTAGCGTCCCCTTCCGCTGCGTGCAGCGCTGCAAGAGGGGGCTGAGGGGCGCGGCTCCAAGCCTGCTCGCGCAGGCTTGGACGTCCCCGAAGGGCCGTTGCCTCTGGCAAATCCACGGAGGCGCGAAACGCCATGGGGGGATGTTTCCTATCTTGGTGCCAGCATCGCCATCGTGATCCGCGAAACGCAGGTCAGCTCGCCCGCGTCGTTCACCATTTCAATGGCCCACACCTGCGTGGTGCGGCCGATGTGCACCGGGCGCGCTGTGCCCGTCACCCAGCCACTGGTGGCGGCGCGCAGGTGGTTGGCGTTGATGTCCAGGCCCACGCCACGGTGGCCTTCGGGGCTGGCGTAGAAGGCGCCGATCGAGCCCAGGGTTTCGGCCAGCACCACGCTGACGCCGCCGTGCAGCAGGCCAAAGGGTTGGCGCGTACGCTCATCCACCGGCACGCGACCACGCAGGTAGTCGTCGCCAACTTCGGTGAACTCAATGCCCAGATGGGTGACGGCGGTGTTATCGCTGGTGCGGGCGCACTCGGCGAGCGTGATGGGTTTCTTCCAGATCGACATCGTGTTCTCTCGTATGGCAGCGCGCCACAGGTGCGCCAGCAGGCCGGAAATTACCAGAATGGCGCCTGCCCTGTGCGTCGCGGGGGTGTCAGCCGCGCATGCTGCCCGTCTGCACGAAGCGCTGGTGCCAGGACAGCGCTTCGCCTAGCAGGTGCGGCGTGTGCCGGCCCACGGGGTTGGCCTTGGCACGCTCCACATAGTCGCGAAGTTGCGGGCGGAAGTCCGGGTGCGCACAGTGCTCGATGACCAGCTCTGCGCGCTGCGTGGGCGACTTGCCGCGCAGGTCGGCCAGGCCTTGCTCGGTGACCAGGATCTGCACGTCGTGCTCGGTGTGGTCCACGTGGCTGACCATGGGAACGATGCAGGAAATGGCGCCCCCCTTGGCGAGCGAGGGCGTCATGAAGATCGACAAGTACGCGTTGCGCGCGAAATCGCCCGAGCCGCCGATGCCGTTCATGATGGCCGAGCCCATTAGATGGGTGGAGTTGACGTTGCCGTAAATGTCGGCCTCGATCATGGCATTCATCGCAATCAGGCCAAGGCGGCGAATCACCTCGGGGTGGTTGCTGATCTCCTGCGGGCGCAGCACGATGCGCTGGCGGTAGAAGTCGATGTCGGCCAGGAAGCGCTCCATGGCCGCCGGGCTCAGCGAGAGCGCCGTGGCCGAAGCGGAATCGAGCGTACCGCTCTTGAGCATGGCGAGCATGCCGTCTTGCAGCACCTCGGTGTAGGCACTGAGGTGCTTGAAGGGCCCGGCGTCCAGCCCGGCAAGCACGGCGTTGGCGATGTTGCCCACGCCCGACTGCAATGGCAGCAGCTCGCGCGGCATGCGCCCGAGCGCCACTTCCTGCTGCAGGAAGTCGACGATATGGCCGGCAATGCGCTGCGAGCATTCGTCCGGCGCGTTGAAGACCGAGTTGCGGTCGGGGTGGTGGGTAGAGACCACGGCGACGACTTTTTCAGGGTCTACGCGCAAATACGGCTCGCCAATGCGGTCGTGCGGCTGCACCAGCGGAATCGGCACGCGGTGCGGCGGCAGGTCGGTGCCGTAGTAGATGTCGTGCATGCCGTCGAGTTCGGCGGGCTGCCACTGGTTCACTTCCAGAATGACCTTGTCGGCCTGGTCCAGCCAGGTCTTGTTGTTGCCCACCGAGGACGAGGGAACCAAGCGCCCGTCGGGCAGCACACCCGCCACTTCCACCACGGCCACGTCGAGCTTGCCGAAGAAGCCGAACCACACGAAGGGTGCGACGTGCGAGAGGTGGATATCCATGTACTGCATGTCGCCCGCGTTGATCTGCTTGCGGCAGCTCGGGTCCGACTGGTAAGGCATGCGCATGTTGATGCCGTGCGCCTGGGCCAGCACGCCGTCGAGTTCAGGGGCCGTCGATGCGCCCGTCCACAGGCCAATGCGAAAGTCTTCGCCGCGCGCATGCGCCGCCTGCATGCGCCGTGCCAGCGCACCCGGCACGGCCTTGGGGTAGCCCGCACCCGTAAAGCCACTCATGCCGACACGGTCACCCGGTGCGATCAGGGCAGCGGCCTCGTCGGCCGACACCATGCGGGCGCGGAATTCGGGATACAGAACACGGTCTTCGAACAACATGCAGCCTCCGGCAGACAAACAAATATGCGCCTGGGCAGGCGCATAGACGGGAGTATTTTATCGGCACCCAGGCCGAATCCAAGGGTTTTCCCTTAGTTGTCAATTCTGGCGCCAGGGCCAGGCCCCTTGTCGCGGTTGAGAAGCGCATAGAGCACGATGGCGCCGAAGGTGGCAGTCCCGATACCGCCCAGCGCAAACTGGCCGAATTTGAGCGTGAAGTCGCCCGTGCCCAGAATGAGCGTGATGGCGGCCACGATCAGGTTCTTGTTCTGCGAGAAATCGACCTTGTTGTCGACCCAGATCTTGGCGCCAGCGACGGCAATCAGGCCAAAGACGACGATGGAGACGCCGCCCATCACTGGCAACGGAATGGCCTGGATGACGGCGCCAAATTTGGGCGAGAAGCCGAGCAGCACGGCAATCAGCCCGGCGACAAAAAACACCGCCGTGGAATAGATTTTGGTCGCGGCCATCACGCCGATGTTCTCGGCGTAGGTCGTCACGCCCGTGCCGCCTGCGGCGCCGCTGACCATGGTGGCAATGCCATCACCAATGAAGGCGCGGCCCATGTACTGGTCGAGGTTCTTGCCGGTCATGGCGGTGACGGCCTTGATGTGGCCCAGGTTCTCGGCGACCAGAATGATGACCACCGGCACGATCAGCAGCATGGCGTTGGCGTTGAACACCGGCGAGGCGAAATGGGGCATGCCGATCCAGGCGGCGTTCATCACACCCGAAATGTCCAGGGGCTTGCCCAAGCCGAGGCCATTGGTGAGCACGGCGTAACCAAGGCTGGCCAGCACCAGACCCACCAGAATCAACAGGCGCTGCAGCATGCCGCGCGTGAACACCGCCACCAGGCCTACGCACAGGAAGGTGAGCACCTGTATCCAGCTGTCGAAGTTGCTCGCCGCCATGTTTTTGATGGGAATACCCGCCAGATTCAAGCCGATGACCGCGACCACGGCGCCCGTCACCACGGGTGGCATGAAGCGCTCGATCCACCCGGTTCCCACGGCCTGCACGATCAATCCGACCAGCGTGTACACCGCCCCGCAGGCAATGATGCCGCCCAGCGCCAGGCCGATGCTGGCGTTCGGCCCTTTGCCGGCGTAGGCCGTGGCGGCGATCACCACGCCGATGAAGGCAAAGCTCGAACCCAGGTAGCTGGGGACCTTGCCGCCGGTAATGAGGAAGAAGATGAGCGTGCCGATGCCGCTCATCAGAATGGCCAGATTGGGGTCAAACCCCATCAGGATCGGCGCGAGCACCGTGGAGCCAAACATGGCAATCACGTGCTGCACGCCCATGGCCCCGGTCTGCGGCCAGGGCAGGCGTTCGTGCGGGCCAATGACGCCGCCGCTGGCGAGTACGGCGGCGCTTTTCTCCTGCCAATGGAACATGGACATGCCTGGTTTCCCCTCGAATTGATTTGGTGGCCGCGATGCTACGCGAAGGCGGTGGAAATGGCGCGCATTGCGCAGCAAAGGGGTTATTACCAAGGGTCTACGAAACGGCTGCTGGCAGCGGTGCGCACGCGCGGCTTGGCCGCCGCGGATTCGAGTCCGCGCACCAGCCAATCGCGCGTCTCCATGGGGTCGATGACCGCGTCGATCTCCAGGCCCTGGGCCATGTGGATCGCCTCGCCATTGGCGTACTGCTGGGCCACCAGTTGCGCGAACAAGGCGTCGCGTTCGGCACCCGGTGCAGCCGCTTCGAGTTCTTTGCTGAAGCCCAGACGCACCGCGCCTTCAAGGCCCATGGGGCCAAACTCGCCGGTGGGCCAGGAGAGCGTGAAGATGGGCGTGTCAAACCCCCCCGCCGTCATGGCCTGCGCGCCCAGGCCGTAGCCCTTGCGCAGCACCACGGCAAAGAACGGCACGCTCAGATGCGCAGCGACGACAAACATGCGGCAGACGTGGCGCACCTGCGCCTGCGCCTCGATGTCGGGCCCCACCATGAAACCGGGCGTGTCGGTCAGCGAAATGATGGGCAGGCTATGCGCCTCGCACAGTTGCATGAAGCGGGCGCTCTTGTCGGCCGCGTCCACGTCGATCGCACCGCCCAGGTGCGTAGGGTTGTTGGCCATGATGCCCACCGCACGCCCCTGCACCCGGGCCAGTGCCGTGACGATGCCGGCGCCGTAGCCACGGCGCAGTTCCAGCAGCGAATCGGTGTCCACCAGCGTGTGCATCAGCGCGCGAATGTCGTACACGCGCAGGCGGTTTTCCGGCACCGCGTGGCGCAGCAGGCGCTGGTCGGCGCATTCCCATTGCGCTGCCGGCCCCTGGAAGTACGAGAGGTACTTCTGGGCGACCGCCACCGCCTCGGCTTCGTCCTTGACGAGGATGTCGATCACGCCATTGCGCGATTGCACGTCGCTAGGCCCGATCTGCTCGGGCGTGTAGCTGCCCAGGCCGCCGCCCTCGATCATGGCCGGGCCGCTCATTCCGATGTTGCTGGCCTCGGTGGCGATGACCACGTCGCTGCAACCGAGCAGCGCCGCGTTGCCGGCAAAGCAGCGGCCATGCACGATGCCCACCACGGGCACCTTGCCCGAGAGCGCGGCGAACTGGCGGAAGGTGTGGTTGTTCAGCCCGGCGACGATGGGTTTGTCGATATCGCCCGGCCGCCCGCCGCCGCCCTCGGCAAACAGCACCACCGGGAGGTTCAGTTGCAGCGCGAGGGCCAGCATGCGGTCGGTCTTCTGGTGGTTCCAGGCGCCTTGCGTTCCGGCCAGCACGGTGTAGTCGTAGGCCATGACCACGCAGCGCGACTTTTCCTTGCCGAACGGCCCGGCGTTGACCGTGCCGATGCCCGTCACCATGCCGTCGGCCGGCGTGTTGGCGATCAGGTCCGGCAGGCTGCGGCGGCGCGTCTGCGCGGCAATGGCCAGCGCCCCGTATTCGATGAAGCTGCCGCCGTCGCACAGCTGGGCAATGTTTTCGCGCGCGGTGCGCCCGCCGCGTGCGTGGCGCTTGGCAACGGCCGAGGCGCGGTTCTCGTCCAGCAGAAAGGCGTGGCGGTCGCGCGTTTTTTGCAGGTCTGCGCGGAGGGTGTTGAAGTCCGCGAGAGCTTCATCGTGCTGGGTCTGCTCCCCTGCCTCCATGGGTTCAAGCACCAGCACCAACGCGGCCTCGGTCAAGTAGCTGCCCACCTCGCAGCGCACTTCCAGCACTCTGCCCGCCGATTCGGCCAACAGCACGTGCTCCATTTTCATGGCTTCGAGTACGGCCAATTGCGCACCCTGGGCCACCACATCGCCCACAGCGACATCGATCTGCACCAGCTTGGCCGGCATGGGCGCGCGCACGGCGAGCAGGCCTTCGGCCACTTGCGCATCCGGCTGCGCCTTGGCGGCAGCGCCCGGCGTTGCGCTGGTGGAGTGGCGCAGCGCCCGCTGTTGCTCCAACTGCTGCGCCTCTCCCACCAGGGCGGGCAGGTGCTCTTCCACAAACCGCGTGTGCACAGCCTGGGTATCGAACTCTTCCCGCGAGACGATGGCCTGGAGCAGCGCGAGGTTGGTGGGCACGCCGGCGATGCAGCATTCGTCCAGCGCGCGGCGCGCCCGGCGTGCGGCGTCGGCAAACACCGGGCTGCGGGACGACACCACCAGCTTGGCCAGCAAGGTGTCGTAATGGGGCGAGGGCGTGGCGCCCGCGTAGCCATGCGTATCCACGCGGATGCCGGGGCCGGACGGCAGATCGAACTGCGCCAGCGTGCCGGCGCCGGGCCTGGCCTGCCCATCGGCACCCAGCGTTTCGGCGTTGATGCGCAGTTGAATGGCATAGCCCGTGGAGGCCGGCGGTGCCTTCGGGTCAAGCCCCAGACTGCTAAGCGAGCGGCCTGCGGCCACGGCCACCTGCAACTGCACCAGGTCCAGGCCGGTGACCTCTTCGGTCACGGTGTGCTCGACCTGGAGGCGCGGGTTGGCTTCGATGAAGACCCAGGGCAACTCGCTGGAGCCTTCATCCACCAGAAATTCAAACGTGCCCAGGCTGCGGTAGCCGACATCGCGTGCCATGGCCAGCGCGGCCTGCGTGATCTCGTGGCGGAGCTTCTCGGAAAGCGACGGGCTGGGAGCGATTTCCACCAGCTTCTGAAAGCGCCGCTGCAGCGAGCATTCGCGCTCGCCCAGGCTCATCACGGCCTGCCCGTCGCCAAGGATCTGGATTTCTATGTGGCGTGCGTGCAGCATGAGCCGCTCGACATACACGCCCTCGACACCGAACGCGGCCCGCGCTTCGGACACGCAGCGGGCATAGGCTTCGGGCAAGTCGGCGGCCTGCAGCACCGCGCGCATGCCGCGCCCGCCGCCGCCGCCAATGGCCTTGACCATCACCCCGGCGCCGTTTTGTGCGGCAAAAAAGGCTCGCGCCTCTTCCAGTGTCACGGCGCCTGCGCTGCCCGGCATCAGCGGCACACCACAGCGCTCGGCCAGGGTGCGGGCGGCGGCCTTGTCGCCGAACAGCGCCAGGTGCGCGGCATCGGGTCCGATGAAGGTCAGGCCGGCCTCGGCGCAGGCGCATGCGAAGTCGGCGCGCTCGCTCAGGAAGCCGTAGCCAGGGTGCACGGCGTCGCAGCCGATCTGGCGTGCGATGGCGATCAGCCGCGCGCCATCCAGGTAGGCGCCGGGGCCCGTGGCGCCGAGCGCCACGGCTTCATCGGCCGCGCGCACATGCGGCGCCTGTGCGTCGTCCTGCGCAAACACGGCCACGCTGGGCACATTGAGGTCGTACAGCGCGCGCACCAGGCGCAGGGCAATCTCGCCGCGGTTGGCGACCAGGACTTTCTTGAACATTCAGATGCTTTCCTTGAGCAGGCGGCGCAGCAGCTTGCCGGCGCCGGTGGCCGGCAGAGCGTCGATAAAACGGATGTCGCGCGGGGCCTTGTAGCTGGCCATGTTCTCGCGCGACCAGGCCAGCAGTTCTGCGGCGTCCGGGTGCTGCCCTGCCTTGGGCACGATGAAAGCCACCACCACCTCGCCCTTGTCGGCGTCGGGCTTGCCGATGGCGGCCGCTTGCGCCACGGCCGGGTGTTTGATGAGGATGCCCTCGACCTCTTCCGGGAACACGCTGTAGCCGGAGACCTTGATCATTTCCTTGAACCGGCCGATAAAGGTCAGGTAGCCGTCTGCATCCATGCGGCCCATGTCGCCGGTATGCACCCAGCCGCTGCGCAAGGTCTGGGCCGTGGCTTCTGGCTTGTTCCAGTAGCCCTTGAAGACGCCCGCGTTGCGCAGCACGATTTCACCGATGTCTCCAGCAGGCAGTTCTGCGCCCGTGTCGGGGTCCAGGATGCGAATCTCGTTGCCGTCCACCGCCACGCCATGCGTGCCCCAGCGAATGGCGCCGTCCGGCATGTAGGTGTCCATCGTGTGGGTTTCGCTCAGACCGTATGCCGCTTCCATCGCGCGGCAGTTGGGCGCAAAAGCCTGCCATTGCTGGGCCAGCGCCTCGGTGAAGCTGATGCCGAAGCTGGTGACCGAGTTCTGGCGCAGGCTGCTGCGGTCGTAGCGCGCGGCGTCCGGCACCGCCATCACGGCCACGTTCATCGGGGCAATGCTGTACCACCAGGTAACCTTGTGGCGGTCGATGGCCTGCAGCACGGCCACAGGATCGAAGCGGTGCAGCAGCACCGTGGTGGCGCCCGACAGGATCGGGATGTTCACCCCCATCAGCATGCCGGCAATGTGGTACAGCGGCGCAATCGCCAGCAGCACGTCGTCCGCCGTGACATGCTTGGTGTTGACCGACACGGCGGTCTTGTAGAGCGCATTGCGGAACGTGAGCATCGCCCCCTTGGGCAGGCCGGTCGTGCCCGAGGTGTAGGTCATCAGGGCGACATCGTTGTCGATGTCGATGGTGACGGGCGGCGGCTTGCCACCGCTGCGCGCGACCCACAGGAAGTCTTCAGCACTGGCGGGCAGCACGGGCACTTCGCGCACTTGGAGTTCAGCCGGCAGATCGATGGTCGGCGTGGACGGCAGAAGATCGCCGTAGCGCACGGCAAACACATGCTGCAGACCGGTGCGCTCGCGCACCTTCTCGACGATGGGCAGCAGGCTGTCGGCGGCGACGATCACGCGGGCCTGCAGGTCTGAGAGCTGGTATTCGAGCTCATGCTCCTTGTTCAGCGGCCCGCAGGGGCAGACGATGGCACCCAGCTTCTGGATGCCGTAGTGCGCCATCACGTACTGCGGGCAGTTGTTCATGAACAGCGCCACCGGGTCGCCTTTGCGCACCCCCAACTGGTGCAGGCGCGCGGCAAAGGCGTCGCTCGCCTGATCCAGATCGGCAAAGCTGATGCGCGCGCCGTACCAGAGGTAGGCCGCCTTGTCGGGCGTGGCCCGCGCATGGGCGCGCAGATGCTCGTGCAGCGGAAGGTCGGACGGCAGCAAACCGGTGGTGGTCATGGAGTCTCCTTGGGGCGCTCTGTGGAAGTGGCGGGCTTGTTTCTGTCAATATATACCTCTCGGTAGATTCAACCTACCAGCAGGTATAACGTATGCGACAAGACTCCAAGAGCCCCAAGCGGCCAGCATCCAGAAGGTCACCACAAGCCAAGCCTGGCGAGGGCTCGGACGAGAAGCGCGAGCGCATTCTTCGCGCGGCCGAGGCGCTGTTTGCCCGGCAGGGCTATGCGGCCACCACCATGGAGCAGATCGTGGCGGCGCTGGGCATGACCAAGCCCTTCGTGTACTACTACTTCCGCAACAAGCAGGAAATCTTCGAAATGCTGTCATGGGCGCCGACGGTGGCGTGCTTTACCAGCATGGACTTCCCTGCAGACGACCCGAGGCCGGCCCACACCAAGCTGGAGGACGGCCTGCGGCGCTTGATCGGGGCCACCTTGACGCATTACCCCTCGGCCTTCTTCCCCTACCGCGAGCCCCAGGCGTACCGCCCCGAATACCGCGCGGCGCAGAAGGAGATTGCCCGGCATTTCTATGACCGCCTATGCGCACTGCTGGAGCAGGGCCGCGCGGACGGCATGCTGGAGTTCAACGAAACCAAGATCACGGCGCTGGCGGCCTGCAGCCTGCCAGGCTTTCTCTTCCACTGGTACCGCCCGGATGGCCGCCTGCCACAGGAGGCGGTGGTGGAGGAACTGACGCAGTTGGCCTGCCGCGTCATCGGCCTGCGCACGCGCCGCAAGACGGCTGCAGCGCCAAGCGCGCCCCACTGAGCGATCTGCCGCGAGGCAGGCCAAACGCTCACGAAACAAGCGCTGCAGGCGCCATGGGGGCGCAACGGACTGCTTCAGCCTCTGGGATCGGCGCCGTCGGCAGCAGCAACGCAGCGATTCCTGCCGTGAGGAACGCCGTCAGCAGCGGGGCCGCCTGCGGGTCGTGCGGCGTGTTGGCACCGAGCGACAAGCGCTCAACCCGGCTGTCGATCAGGTGGTGCAGCAGCACACCTATGGTGAACTGGTAGGCCCATGCGGTCTGTGCCCGCGTACTGCCTGGGCAGGCCGCTTGCAACGCCGCAATGAAGGCATGGGCCATGGGATCGAAGAAGTCGGCCAGCACCTGCTCGGACCCGGGCGTGCGGTACAGGAGTTCGCGCGCCACCAGCAGCGCGTAGTACTCGCCTTCGCTGCTGGCACGCAGTTGCAGCACGGGCTGGACAAAGGCGTGGACGATTCGGTGCAGGTACTGCGCATCGCGCGGCCCCGCTTCCGCGCCGGCAAGCAAGGCCAGCCGCTCGGCAATGGTGCTGCGCCAATGGGCAAAGATGGCGTGGAAAAGTTCGTGCTTTTGCCCAAAGTAGTAGCCCACCAGCGCCAGCGGAACGCCAGCTTCCTGGGCAATCTTCCGGATGGATACCGCGTGGTAGCCATGCTCGGCAAACAGCCTCTCGGCGGCCAGCAGGATAGCCGCACGGCGGTCCGGCCGCTGGCTGGCAGTGGGTCGCGCGCGGGTTCCGCGCGAGAGTTTGGGCGTTGGCATGTCGGCATTGAACGTTCGTACAAATTTCTTGTACAACCGTGCAAACCCTAGTCGCCCTCTGCGGCGCACAGCGCTACCCTGCACCTCCTATGCAAGCGCCCCATATTCCCCAGATCCGCCTGTACCAGGATTGGCTGCGTGCCGAGCGCGGCCTGCACTTTGGCGACTACGACGCGCTGTGGCGCTGGTCCACCACCGAGCTGGACGTGTTCTGGCAGAGCATCTGGGAGTTTTTCGACATCCAGTCGCCCACGCCGCATTTCGGCGTGCTGGCAAAGAATGTGATGCCAGGCGCGCAGTGGTTTCCCGGCGCGCAGCTCAATTACGCGCGCCAGGTGCTGCGCCACGTCGCAGGGGCCGACGCGGCGGGCATGCCCGCCATCGTCGCGCGCAACGAGCGCGGCGAGCAGCGCGAGCTCTCCTGGCCCGCGCTGCAGCAGCAGGTGGCGGCTTTCGCCTTGCATTTGCGCGCGGCGGGCGTGCAAAGCGGCGACCGCGTGGCGGCCTACCTGCCCAACACGCCCGAGACGGCGGTGGCCTTCCTGGCGACGGTGGCTGTGGGCGGCGTCTGGAGCATCTGCGCGCCCGACATGGGCACGCAGGCAGTGCTCGACCGCTTCCGCCAGATTGAACCCAAGGTGCTCATCGGCGTCGATGGCGTGGTGCACGGCGGGCGGGCGTACGACCGCCTGCCCGTGCTCGCACAGTTGCGCGAGAGCCTGCCCAGCGTGCGGCACGCGGTGGTCGTGGGCAATCTGGACGCTTCTGTTTCCATAGCTGGTTGGGCAGACTGGGCAAGCGCCAGCAGCCAAAATGATGCTGAAACCGCCGCGTTCGAGCCGCTCTGGCTGCCGTTCGACCACCCGATCTGGATCGTTTATTCCAGCGGCACCACGGGTCTGCCCAAGCCCATCGTGCATGGCCACGGCGGCATGGTGCTGGTGCAGATGGCGCTCGGCGCACTGCACAACGACGTGGGCTGCAGCTACGCACCCAACAGCTGGGGCGAGCGCTACCACTGGTACAGCTCCACCGGCTGGGTGATGTGGAACGCGCAGATGGCGGGCCTGCTCTCGGGCACCACCTGCGTGATTTACGACGGCAACCCCGGCGGATCGAAAGACCAGCCCGACTGGACGGTGCTCTGGCGCTTTGCCGCCGACACCGGCACCACCTTCTTCGGCGCGGGCGCCGCTTTCTACGCCAATTGCATGAAGGCGGACATCGCGCCCGCGCAATGCGGCGACCTGAGGCGCATCCGCGCGCTTGGCTCCACGGGCTCGCCGCTCTCGGCCGAGGTGCAGCAATGGGGCACCCGCTTTATGGCGCGGGCTGGCGTGGATGGCGAGCGGCCCGATGGCATCTGGTGGGCCAACATTTCCGGCGGCACCGACTTCGCCGGCGCTTTCCTCGGTGGCAACCGTGAACTGCCGCAAACCCCCGGCCGCATGCAGTGCCGCATGCTGGGCGCCGCCGTCGAGGCCTGGGACGCGCAAGGCCGTCCGGTGCTGGACGCGGTGGGCGAGCTGGTGTGCACCCAGCCGCTGCCTTCGATGCCGCTGTATTTGTGGGGCGATGACAGCGGCGAGCGCTATGTGAGCAGTTACTTCGACAGTTTTCCTCCCGGCCACGGCCGCCAGCCCGGCGGGGGCGACGGCCCGCCAGCCATGGGCGCCGTCTGGCGCCATGGCGACTGGATCGAGATTGGCGGCCCCGCCCACCCGGGCTGTGTCATCTACGGCCGCTCGGACGCCACGCTCAACCGCCACGGCCTGCGCATGGGCACGAGCGAGCTCTACAGCGCCGTCGAGGCCCTGCCCGAAGTGCTCGACAGCCTGGTGGTGGACTTGGAATACCTGGGGCGCGAGAGTTTCATGCCGCTGTTTGTCGTGCTGCGCGCTGGCATTTCCCTTGATGACACCCTGCACGCGCGCCTCGCCGCAGCCATCCGCACGGCGCTCTCGCCGCGCTTCGTTCCCGACGCTATCGTCCAGGTGGCGCAGGTACCGCGAACGCTCAGCGGCAAGAAGCAGGAGCTTCCCATCAAGAAGCTGCTGCTGGGCCAACCGCTGGAGAAGGTGCTCAACCGCGACGCCATGGCCAATCCGGAGTGTCTGGACTGGTACGTGGCCTACGCCACCGAGCACGCAGCACGCCTTCGTTCCTAAAACGCCCAGGTGGCAGCTGCATAGCCCTGGCGCTGCACCGGCAGTTGCCGCACGATGGCGCCATTCGGCCCGGCAGTGGCCCGCAGGCCGGCCTCCAGCTTGACGCGCTCGCCCGTCCATGCAAACGACGCGGTGGCCACAACACCCCGATCGGCGGGCGTGTAGAGCAGGTCCAGCGCGGTTTCCCAGCGTTCATGCTGCCAGCTCACGCGGGCGAACACATTGTCCTGGCGCAGGTTGCCGGCCACGCCAAAGGCATTGGCCTGTTGGGCCAGGTTGCCGGCCACCGCCTCAGCGGGCACACCGCGTGCCTGCCATTGGGATAGGGCCAGGTTGCGGGCGGACCAGGCGCTCCACTGCGCGTTGCTCCATGTGGTGCTGTCGTGCCAGGCCTCTACCAGCAGGCTGACCTGGCTGGCGTGGGTCCAGGTGCCGCCGACGAGCTGCTGACCGCCCCGCACGGAGGCATGCAGTTCCAGCGCGTCGCTGGCCACCCAGGACACCGCCGCACCCAGGCTGCCCCCGGTCTGTTCCCCCTGGCGAGCAAAGGCGTACCAGTCCACCGCGCCGCTGTGCCAATAACCGCGCCCCGCCAGGGCCCTTTCGCGCGCACCGCTGGTAGATGCCTGCTGTGTGGGGTTGACCCAGACAAGGGACCAGGCGTTGTCGGCACTAAAGCGTTCAGCCATCAGCAGCGGGCGCCCTTCCAGCGGCTGCGCTACCAGAGTGCGCCGCTGCTCCTGCTGCACGACATCGTTGGGGCGAAAGCCGTAACCGACGTCCCAGGACGCCACCCGCTTGCCGGCACTCCATTGCCAGCCAGCCGCCACGTTGCCCGAGGCGTAAGCCTCGTTGAAACGGCCCTGGGTGTTGCCGCTGGGGTCGCCGCCTTGTTGCGCTTCCAGGGTGGTGCCGGCGTGCAGCGAAACCGGCCCCAGCGTGGCATTGCCGCGCATTTCAAGCTGCACGGTGTGGGTGGAGCCATCCACAGACGCGATTCCCGGCTGCAGCGCATGGGCCTGCGCCAGCGGGCCGGTGTTGGCGGTTTGGCGGTAGACGCCGTAGCTGCGCACCTGACCGGAAAAGTCCGATCCGTCGGCGCAGGCAGCCGGCGTGGCCAGTGCGGCGAGCACACACAGCGCAGTGGGAGCGAGAGAGCGCATGCTTCACTCCAACGCTGGGCTGTGGGCCAGGAACATCGGGTTGAGCCATTCCTCGGGCACGGTGCGGTCCTTGCGGGCCAGGTAGCGGATGCGGGTTTCCTTCTTGTTGCTCAACTGGTCCACCAGCACCATCTCGGACACGCTGGCCGGGTGGGCCGCCTGGTCCATGACAAAGTGCGCCTGCTTGGCCAGTTTGTCGGACTGCACAAACAGGTCGGCGCGCACCGGCTCGTGCCGGGTCTTGCCGATCCACAGCTCGATGCGCTGGTAGGTCACGCCCTTGCGCGCCGCCTGCAGGCTCAGATGCAGGCACACCGGCGTCTTGGCCTCGGCACTGCAGGGCTCCTCGCCCAGCAGTTGGCCGGTGTAGTCGCCGGCCCAGCTCATGGTGGCAATGTCGCCGGTGGAGGCGTCGCCCAGCAGTTTTTGCATCGGCGTGATGCGCAGCGGCCGCTGGCTGCCGGGCATCACCAGCCAGAAGTCGTCCCCCAGCATCAGCACCTTCTGGCCCTTCTCCACCGGGCTTTGCATCAGCACCAGGGACTTGCGGCCGGCCTGGGCAAAAACGGTGTAGCGGCGCTCCTTGTCCGGGCTGCCGTCGGTGTGGAAGACGCTGACCTGGGTATCGACCTGCAGGTTGTCCGCGCCCATGCGGTAGTGGTCGGCATCCTTGAGCAAGGTGGGGATGTCCTGTGCCAGGGCCGGGGCGGTGGCGGCGACGGCCATGGCAAGTGCCGCCAGCGTGTTGACAAGAATGCGTTGCATGGTGTTCTCAAGATTTTTTGATAGAAATTGGCCTCCAGCGCATGTCTAATAAGCGTTAGAAGCTATTAATTGAATAGCGTTACGTATGCGCCAACGCATCCACCACTGGCAGGTGCACGGTCTTGCGCGCCACCCAGCTCGACGCAAGCATGGTCAGCAGCACCATGGCGGCCAAGGTCGCGGCATACAGCAGCGGATCGATCGAGATGTTGAGCGGGTAGCCGACCGAGCGGCCAGGCGGCGGCGGCATGTTGACCGGCACCACGTACAGCAGCAGCGAAATTCCCAGCGACAGGGCGGCGCCCGCCAGCGCGCCCACGCCGCCCAGCACCATGCCCTCCAGCGCCAGGGTGCGCAGCAGTTGCGACGGCAGGGTGCCCAGGGCGCGCAGGGTGCCGATCTCACGGGTGCGCTCGATGATGGCCATGGCCATGGCGTTGGTCACGACGAACACCACAATCACGCCGATGATGAGGCCCAGCGCGCCAAAGATGCGGTTGTACAAAGCGCGCACCGAACGGTAGAAGAAGGCCTGATCGGTCCAGCTTTGCACCGCGAGCTGCGGGAACTGCGCGGCCAGGCGCTGCTGCGCGGGCCCGGTAGATTCCATGCGGTCCAAAAAGACGCCCAGACTGGTGACGCGCTGGGTGACCAGCAGCTTCTGCGCGGTGGCAATGTCGGTGTAGACCAGGCGCTTGTCGATGTCCGGAACACCTGTGGAAAAGATACCCTTGACGCGAACGTCCAGCGCATTCATGGCGCCCTCGGTGGTACTGGCCAGCAGGGTCAGGCTGCTGCCGGGTGTGGCCTTGAGGCTGCGGGCGAGGCCTTCGCCCAGCATGATTTCGGCGTCCTGGCTGCCCGACGCCAGCACGTGGCCCGCGGTGATGGTCAGAAAGGGGCCCTTGACGGCGAACTCGCTGTCCGGCTCGACGCCTGTGGCCATCATCACGGTGGACTTGTCGCCGTTGCTGATCAGGCCGCTGAATTCCACTCGGGGCAGCACCTGGCGCACGGCCTGGTCGGCGAGCAACTGGGCGCGCAGGGCGGCCACGCCATCCAGACCGTATTGGAGTGGCGTGTCTTCGTCGCGGGCAAACTGCTCGGGCGTCCCCAAAATCAGGTGGCCGGTGGTGCGCGCCGCTGCCTGGGCCAGGGCCTCGTAGGTAGAGAGTGCAAAGCCGCCGGCCAGCAGGATGGCGGCGGTCCCCAGCGCGGCAATGGACACCGTCACCAGCGAGCGGCGGCGGTTGCGCAAGGTGTTTTGCGTTGCAAATTTCAGCCACATCCGCAGATCGCTCATTGGATTCTCCCGTCCAACAGCGCCAGTACCCGGTCGCAGCGGCGGGTGAGGCGGCTGTCGTGGGTGGCGATGACAAAGGCCGCACCTTCGGCGTGGCCGCGCTCGCGCATCAGGTCCAGCACCTGGTCGGCGGTGTGCGAATCCAGGCTGGCCGTGGGCTCGTCGGCAATGACCAGGCGCGGCCGCTTGATCAGGGCGCGGGCGATGGCCACGCGCTGGCGCTGTCCGCCGGAGAGCGCATCAGGGCGGTGCTGGGCATGATCCTGCAGGCCCACGGCGGCGAGCTGGGCCGCCACACGTTCGCGCCGCTCGGCCAGTGGCACGCCGACAAGAAACAGCGGGTAGTCGACGTTCTCGGCCACGGTCATTACCGGCACCAGATTGAAGCTCTGGAACACGAAGCCCAGGGCGTCGCGGCGCAGGAGCGTGCGCTGGTTCTCGTTGAGCGCCCCTACTGGCTGACCGCTGAGCACAATCTCGCCCGAATCCGGCGTGTCTATCAGGCCGCACAGGTTGAGGAGGGTGCTCTTGCCACTGCCCGAGGGGCCGGTCAGCGCCAACAGTTCACCACGCTGCACGCTCAGGTCCACGCCTTGCAGTGCGGGGACCACATGCTGACCCAGGCGGTAGGTTTTGTACACGCCGTGCAGCGCCACAACCGGGTGGTGCAGGGCGTTCATGGTGCCAGCCCTTTCAGCAGGGCTTGCGCTTGGGTGGCTTGGGGCGCCTGGTGCTGGACGATCAGATCCAGATAGCGCTTGGCTTCGGTGGTGTTCCGGGCCTTGCTGGCCTCCTGGGCGGCCTTGAGCCAAACGGTGCCACGAAAGCCCAGTGGTGCGTTGGCCAGCAAGGGGCTACTCAGCACCTCGCCCAGCAGCTTGGTGCCACGCTCCTGGCGGTGCATGAAGCCGGGGACGGCGAGAAAAGTGTTGGCGGCGACGAACTTCACTTCCAGCACGCCGGGTGTTCCGTTTTGCACCGTGGCATCGTGTGCCGGCGTGAGCAGGGCCAGCGCCTTGTCGAGCTGGGCCAGGCCGTCTTCGGCAAAGCCCATCTTTTTCCACGGCAGCCAGGTGGTACCGGCCTTCATGGCCGTGGCGGCGCCAGCGTAGGCAAGCAGCACCGGGTTGGCTGGCTCGCTCCTTGCCAGGCCGGAGAAGACCTCGGCCGCGCGCCCGATGGCACTGCTGTCACCTGCACTGGCCTGCACAAATTCCTGGAAGGCGCTCTGAAACTGGGGTTCGGGGACGGCCATGGCGGTACTGGCCAGGCCGACCAAGAAGACGCTGGCCGCCAACTGGCTGACCCGGCACGACAAGGGGGATCGGTTCACTACAGACTCCTGAAAATGGCATGAGGCGTGCAGTGTCTGAAGCCCTGGACCGGGACGCAGCCGGTTTGCGACGTAACGACGTGGAAGGGCGCGAAGTGCAGAGAGCAGGTGTGAAATTGCCAAGCCTTCACGCGGGAAGATGCTGATTTCGACCCAATCAGCCGGGGAACAGGTGGCGGTTTGGGTGGAGACGGCCCGCACGGTCCCTACCGTTCACGCCGCTTCGGCGCTGCCGCAGCGGGCGGACATACCTGCCCTCTCCGAGGTGACTCCCATTGCCCGCGCCAACCCCTATGCGCCTTTCGCCGACAGGGCGCATGCCAAGCGCTCTTCCATAATGAAGGCCTGACCTCTGCCGGAAGGCTCCCATGACCGACCCCACTGCTGAGCGCCCCAAGCGTTTTTCCATGATTCGCGAGTTCCATCTCGCCGACTGGTTCACGCTGGGCAATGCCGTCTGCGGCGTCGGTGCGCTGTTTTCCGCTATGACCTACCTGGAAAACGGCAACCGTCAGCATGTGTATTACGCCGCCGCACTGGTGCTGGCCGCGCTCATTTTTGATGTGCTCGATGGCCGCGTGGCGCGCTGGCGGCAAAAAAGTTCGGCCATGGGTCGCGAACTCGACTCGCTGGCCGACGTCATCTCCTTCGGCGTCGCCCCTGCGGTGCTGGCCTACGCCTGCGGCATGCAGGGCGGCTGGGACCGCATCGTGCTGGCCTACTTTGTCGCCTGCGGCGTCTCGCGCCTGGCGCGCTACAACGTGACGGCTGAAACGCTGTCGGGCGACGACGGCAAGGTGAAGTACTTCGAAGGCACGCCGATTCCGACCTCCATCGCGCTTGTCGCCCTGCTGGCGCTCGTCGCAGCCTTGGGCGCGGTACGCGAATCGCTGTGGTTCGGCCACTGGCAGCTGGCCGGCTGGCGCCTGCACCCGCTGGTGCTGCTGTTCGCGCTGTCGGGTTCGCTGATGATCAGCCGGATTCGCATTCCGAAATTGTGAGTGTTTTTGGCCTCTAGCGCTTTACGGTCATGCGTTAGCAGCTACGAAATCAGAAGCAACCTTCGGTTCAGGCAGCTGCCGCGCGCGGGCGCCGGTTGACCACCACGATGCCCACCGCTACCAGACCAAGCGCCGCCAGCAAACCAGGCGTGATGTGCTCGCCCAGCCAAAGCGCGCCGAACAGCAGGGCAAACACTGGCGTGAGAAACACGAACGAGGACATCTTGGTCGCGTTGTAGTGCGCCAGCATCCACATCCACGCCAGATAGCTGGCAAAGGCGCCCACCAGCGACTGCAGCAGCAGCGACATCCAGGCAAAGGTGCTCAGGTCCAGCGACCAGCGCTCGCCCAGCGCCAGCGAGAGCAGTGGCAACACCGCTGTGCTCACCCCCACCTGGTAGAGCAGTTGCTTGGCGGGCGGCAAACGCCCGACAGGCGTGCTGCGGATGACCACGGTGGTCAGCCCCCACATCAAGCCGGCGGTCAGCCCGAGCAAGTCGCCTAGCCAAGCCAGCGGCTGGGCCTGCACGGCGGGGTGCCACAGCCCGTCGCCCAGGGCAAGCGCGGCGCCGACGAAAGCACCGGCGAGGCCCAGCCACTGCCAGCCAACCAGACCTTCGCCGGCGACGAAGCGCGGCAGGATCAGCGCCACCCAGAATGGCGCGCAGTACAGAAACACCGTGAGACGCGAGGCCTGCGTGTACTGCAGGCCGATGTAGATGCAGGCGAACTCGCCAGCAAACAGCGCGCCAGCCAGCAAACCGCTCCACAGCGCGCCGCGAGCGGCCTGGGACTGCCGCTCCGGCAGCAACGGAACGCGGTGCCACAAACACCACAGAAGGACCGCGACCGTCGCCATGGCAAAGCGCACAAAACCCTGGAACACCGGCGCCACCTCGGTCACCGTGGCTTTGATCAGCACCTGCTGGAACCCCCAGAACATGCAGCAGGCGAGCAGCAGCGAAATGGCGAGCGTGTCGAGATGGGCTTTGCGCGTATCGGGCATGCAGCGATTATGGGCGGCGGTCCCATTCGGCGCTGGGCCCGTGCACCGCTGCGGATGGCGGCAAAGGGCCTTGTTCCACAGTGCCTTACAGTGCCCGCATGAGCGCACTGCCTGACAACCCTGCCAACGCGCTGCACGGCTGGCGCCTGCGGGTCTACACCATCATTTTCGAGGCCGACACGCGCACCGGACGCTGGTTCGACCAGGCCTTGATAGCCTGCATCCTGCTGAGCGTGGCGGTGGTGATGGCCGACAGC
>Ga0207977_100086_pt1 | contig 18016 bp, 15 predicted proteins | sample LakWasMe98_LOW12_2_FD_183918 | JGI IMG/M metagenome (GOLD analysis project Ga0207977, IMG submission 183918) | Freshwater sediment methanotrophic microbial communities from Lake Washington under simulated oxygen tension - Sediment Metagenome... | ecosystem: Environmental > Aquatic > Freshwater >...
GGGCCCACGGCAACCCAAGGAAGCGTCTTTGCGGGCAAAAATTCAAGTCAAATTGGCCTCTAGCGCTTATCCAGTAAGCGCTGGTAGCTATTTATTCCATAGTATGAATGCACTCAGCGCAGCACAATTCACGCGCTGCTGAAAGAAAGCTCACACCGGAGCACGCGCGCTTGGCTACAGTGCTGCCATGAACACCGCCGCCGCCCAGTCGCCCACACCCGCCCCTGTTTTCGCTGCGCCCAAGCCCCCGACCGAACCCGACCGCGCCGCGCGCCAACGCGAAGTGGTGGCCGCGTTGGCCAGCGTGCTGCCCGCGCACAGCCTGCTGTGGAACCAGGAAGACACCACGCCCTACGAATGCGACGGCCTCACCGCCTACCGCCAGCGCCCGCTGGTGGTCTGCCTGCCGGAGACCGAAGACGAAGTGCAGGCGGTGCTGCGCACCTGCCACCGATTGAGCGTGCCCGTGGTGGCGCGCGGCGCCGGCACCGGGCTCTCGGGCGGCGCCATGCCGCACGCGCTGGGTGTCACGCTGTCGCTGGCGCGCTTCAACCGCATCCTGGACCTGAACCCACGCGCCCGCACCGCCCGCGTGCAGTGCGGCGTCCGCAACCTGGCCATCAGCGAGGCGGCGGCGCCCTTTGGCCTGTACTACGCACCCGACCCGAGCAGCCAGATTGCCTGCACCATCGGCGGCAACGTGGCCGAGAATTCGGGCGGCGTGCACTGCCTGAAATACGGGCTGACGGTACACAACATCCTGGCGGTGCGCGGCTTCACCATGGAAGGCGAGCCCGTGCAGTTCGGCAGCGGCGCGCTCGATTCGCCCGGCTACGACCTGCTGGCCACGGTGATTGGCAGCGAGGGCATGCTGGCCGTGGCGGTGGAAGTCACCGTCAAGCTGATCCCCAAACCGCTGCTGGCGCGCTGCATCATGGCCAGCTTTGACGACATCCGCAAAGCGGGCGACGCCGTGGCCGCCGTGATTGCCGCCGGCATCATCCCCGCCGGCCTGGAGATGATGGACAAGCCCATGACGGCCGCCGTGGAAGCCTTCGTCCACGCCGGCTACGACCTGACGGCCGAGGCCATTCTGCTGTGCGAGAGCGATGGCACACCCGAGGAGGTGGAAGAAGAAATCGCCCGCATGCGCACCGTGCTGGCGGGCGCCGGCGCCACCGCCATTTCGGTCAGCCAGACGGAAGCCGAGCGCCTGCGCTTCTGGAGCGGGCGCAAGAACGCCTTCCCCGCCAGCGGCCGCATCAGCCCCGACTACATGTGCATGGACTCGACCATCCCGAGAAAGCGCCTGGCCGACATCCTGCTGGCCATCCAGCAGATGGAAAAGAAGTACGACCTGCGCTGCGCCAACGTGTTCCACGCGGGCGACGGCAACCTGCACCCGCTGATCATGTTTGACGCCAACGACCCGGACCAGCTGCACCGCTGCGAACTGTTTGGCGCCGAGATCCTGGAGACCAGCGTGGCCATGGGCGGAACGATTACCGGCGAACACGGCGTGGGCGTAGAGAAGCTGTCGAGCATGTGCGTGCAGTTTTCGCGGGAAGAAAACGCGCAGATGATGGCGCTCAAGCACGCTTTCGACCCCGAAGGCCTGCTCAACCCCGGCAAGCTCATCCCGACGCTCAACCGCTGCGCCGAGTACGGCAAGATGCTGATTCGCGGCGGCAAGCTGGCGCACCCCGACCTGCCCCGCTACTGACCGGCCACTGCGATGCAGATGCTGCAAGGCCTGGCCATTCTGCTGACGCTGCAGTCGCTGGGCGAGGCGCTCTCGCGGCTGCTGCACCTGCCCTACCCCGGCCCGGTGATTGGCATGGTGCTGCTGCTCATCGCGCTGCGCTGGCCCGCGGTGCAGGTGCGCGTGCGCGTGCGCTCGGTGGCCGATTTTCTGCTGGCGCACCTCTCGCTGCTGTTCGTGCCGGTGGGCGTGGGCGTCATCACCCAGCTCGACGTGCTGGCCCGCTATGGGCTGCGGCTGGCGGTGGTGCTGGTGCTCTCAACCTGGATCGGCATGGCGGTGTCGGCGCTGGTGCTGCGCCGCTTGATGAAGTGACCCCTATGTCGCTGCGCTCCTTCCCCCCGCTCTCGCAACGCTGCGCGCTGCGGACAGGGGGACGCCACCCGTGCTGCGGGGCGGCCCTTGCACGGTGGCCGCTGGCCTGGGCCAGGCGGGTACTCTGCGCCGTGGGGAGTGCGACGCACCATGGAAAACGGATAAGCAGTTCAGCGCCACCGGACAGAGAAACGCCATGACCGACTTCGTGCAGCTCTGGGTGTACCTCTCGGCCACGCCGCTGTTCGGCCTGAACGCCACGCTGGTGGTGTACGTGCTGGCGCTCGGCTTGTACCAGCGCCTGGGCCAGGCGCCGTGGGCCAACCCGGTGCTGTGCTCCATCGTGGTGCTGGGCACCGGCCTGCTGGCGACGGGCACCGCCTACCCTACCTACTTCGCCGGCGCGCAGTTCATCCACTTTCTGCTCGGCCCGGCCGTGGTCGCGCTGGCCTGGCCGCTGTGGCAGCGGCGCGTGCAGCTGCGCGCGCACTGGGCGCGCTTCACGCTCGCGGCGGTGGTGGGCGGCGCAGCGGCGGCGGGCAGCGCGGTCGCCATCGCCTGGGCCTTGGACCTGCCGCGCGAAGCCGTGCTGTCGCTGGCGCCCAAATCGGTCACCGCCCCCGTCGCCATGGGCATTGCCGACAAGATCGGCGGCGTGCCTTCGCTGGCGGCGGTGTTTGCCGTTGTCACCGGCCTGGTGGGCGCGCTCAGCGGCAAGGCGCTGTTTGCGCTGCTGCGCATCGGCACCGACCCCGTCGGCTGGATGGCGCGCGGTTTTGCCATGGGCACTGCGGCCCACGGCATCGGCGCAGCACGCGCCTTGCAGGTGAACGCTGACGCTGGCGCCTGGGCCGCGCTGGCGCTGGGGCTGCAGGTGGTGGTGGCATCGCTGCTGATTCCGCTGGTCGCCGGTTGGTTCTGATCAAACCTGCGCCCACAGCCAGTCGCGAAACGCCCGCAGTGCCTCAGCCCCAGGCCGGTGCTGCGGGTGCACGAACCAGTAGCCCTGTTCGCCCGCAAGCACCTGTGGGTGCGCCGGCACCAGGCGCCCGCTGTCCAGCGACTCCTGCGCCAGCAACTGCGGCACCAGCCCTACCCCCAGGCCTGCGGCGGCAGCGGCCATCACCATGGAGAACAATTCGTAGCGCGGCCCGCGCGAGGCGTTCAAGGTGTAATGCCAGCCACGCTCGGCATACCAGCCGCGCCAGGCATTGGCGCGCGATGCCAGCGTGAGGTGCGGGCAGTGCAGCCAAGCCTGCTCGTCGTGCAGGGCATGTGCGGCCGCATAGGCCGGGCTGCACACGGGCACACACGGCCCCTCGGGCAGCACCATGCCGCCCTGCGTGTCGGGCCAGAGCCGGTCACCGTAGTAAATGGCGGCATCGAAGCCGCTCTCGTCAAAAGCGAACACCTCGGACCGCACCGAGAGGTTGAGCGTGATGCGCGGGTGCAGCGCCGCAAACTGCGGCAGGCGCGGAATGAGCCACTGCGTGCAGAAGGTGGACACCACGGCCAGGTGCAGCACATAGCCTTCATCCCGCCCCACCCGGATCTCCTGCGTGTCGCGCTCGATCTGCTCCAGATGCAGGCGGATGCGCGCCGCATAGCTGCGGCCTGTGTCCGTCAAGGCCAGGCGCTGGCGGGCCCGCACGAACAAGGCCACGCCCAGCCGATCTTCGAGCGCAGCGACATGGCGGCTCACGGCGCTGGGCGTCAGGGCCAGCTCCTCGGCGGCACGCGAGAAGCTCTGCAGCCGTGCAGAGGCCTCGAAGGCCTGAAGCACGCCCAGGCTGGGGATGTCTTTGCGCATGGCAAACCCGCTCCAGAATTGTTCGTAAAACTCAACAACTATGGAGGATATAGCAGCTATCGGGTGCATTGAACGCACTTACCATGGCAGGCACACCACCCACGGCACCGGCGCAGGCAGGACATCTGCCGGGGTGTCCATCGACCTGCTCCACAGCGTTTTCATGACTGCCTCTTCCACCCCCCTCTTCGACACCGTTTTGCAGCAACTGGGCCTGGACCTCACCCCTTGGCGCGGCCAGGGCCTGAGCGTGCGCGCCCCACGCGACGGCGCCGTGTACGCCCAGCTCGCCAGCCACACCAGCGCGCAGGCCCAGGCGCTCATCGAGGGCGCACACGCCGCCTTCCTGCAGTGGCGCGCCACGCCCGCGCCCGTGCGCGGCGAACTGGTGCGCCGCCTGGGCCAGAAACTGCGCCGGCACAAGGAGGCGCTGGGCCTGCTGGTGTCGCTGGAGGCCGGCAAGGTGCGCTCCGAGGGGCTGGGCGAGGTGCAGGAGATGATCGACATCTGCGACTTCGCCGTCGGCCTGTCGCGCCAGCTGCATGGCCTGACGATTGCCAGCGAGCGCCCCGGCCACCGCATGATGGAAACTTGGCACCCCATGGGCGTGGTGGGCGTGATCTCGGCCTTCAACTTCCCCGTGGCCGTGTGGGCCTGGAACGCCGCGCTGGCCCTGGTGTGCGGCAACGCCGTGGCCTGGAAGCCGTCGGAAAAAACCCCGCTGTGCGCCATCGCCTGCCACCACCTGCTGCAACAGACCCTGGACGAGTTTGCCGCCGAGCAAGGCGTGGCCGCCCCCGACGGCCTGGCCACGCTGCTGCTGGGTGGGCGCGAGATGGGCGAGCTGCTGGCGCGCTCGCCGCGCGTGCCCGTGGTCAGCGCCACCGGCAGCACGCGCATGGGCCGCGCCGTGGCGGTGGATGTGGCGCAGCGCTTTGGCCGCAGCATCCTGGAGCTGGGCGGCAACAACGCCATGGTGGTGATGCCCAGCGCCGACCTGGAACTGGCCGCACGCGCCATCACCTTCGCCGCCGTGGGCACGGCGGGCCAGCGCTGCACCACGCTGCGCCGCCTCATCGTGCACCGCGATGTGGCAGCGCCACTGCTGGCACGGCTGGAAACCATCTACGCCAGCGTGCGCGTGGGCGACCCGCTGGAGGATGGCGTACTCGTCGGCCCGCTGGTGGACCACGCGTCTTTCGAGCAGATGCAAGGCGCCCTGGCCCAAGCGCGTGAACAGGGCGGCACGGTGCACGGCGGTGAACGCGAATGCCAGGCCCTGGGCGAGGACGCCTGGTACGTGCGCCCGGCCCTGGTGCGCATGCCGGCGCAAAGCGGCGTGGTGCAGCACGAGACCTTCGCACCCATCCTCTATGTGCTGACCTGCGCCAGCCTCGACGAGGCCATCGCGCTGCAGAACGGCGTGCCCCAAGGCCTGTCGTCGGCCATCTTCACCACCGACCTGCGCGAGGCCGAGCGCTTCCTCTCCAGCACCGGTAGCGACTGCGGCATCGCCAACGTGAACATCGGCACCTCGGGCGCGGAGATCGGCGGCGCCTTTGGCGGCGAGAAGGAAACCGGCGGCGGCCGCGAATCGGGCTCCGACGCCTGGAAGGGCTACATGCGCCGCGCGACCAACACCATCAACTACAGCGACGCGCTGCCGCTGGCCCAAGGCGTGCGCTTCGACGTCTGATCCCATGACCGCCACCCCCCAGGGCGCGCCGATCACCATCATCGGCGGCGGCGCCATTGGCAGCGCCATTGCCTATTACCTGACGCAGAAGGCACCAGAGCAGCCTGTTGTCGTGGTCGAGCGCGACCCGAGCTACGCTCGGGCCTCATCGGCGCTGTCGGCCAGCTCGATCCGGCAACAGTTCTCCAGCCCGATCAACATCGCCATCTCGCAGTTCGGCGTCGAATTCCTGCGCACCATCGGCACGCGCTTGCAGGTGCCTGGGGAGCAGCCCGACATCGGCTTGGTCGAAGCGGGCTACCTCTACCTGGCCAGCCCGGCGGGCGAGGCCGTGCTGCGCGACAACCATGCGGTGCAGCGCAGCATGGGCGCCGACGTGGCCTTGCTCACGCCCGCAGAGCTGCGCGCGTGCTTTCCCTGGCTCTCCACGGACGGCGTCTCGCTCGGTTCGCTGGGCCTGTCCAGCGAGGGCTGGTTCGACGGCTACAGCCTGCTGCAGGCCCTGCGGCGCAAGGCCCTGGCCCAGGGCGTGCGTTATGTGCAGGCCGAGGCGGTGGGCGTGGACACGCAGACCGGCGGCGGCGTGCAGCACATCCGCGCGCTGCGTCTGGCCGATGGCCAGCGGCTGGCGTGCAGCGCCGTGGTCAACGCCGCCGGCGCCTGGGCGCGCCCGGTGGCGCAGTGGCTGGGCATTGACCTGCCGGTGTTTGGCAAGCGGCGCACGGTGTTCCACTTCACCTGCCCCGAGGCGCTACCCGGCTGCCCGCTGCTCATCGATCCCTCGGGCATCTGGCTGCGGCCCGAAGGCACAGGCTTCATCGGGGGCTATGCCCCACCCGAGGACGCGGACCCCAACGACGCACCGCTGGACCCGGACCACGCGGCTTTCGAGGACCATGTCTGGCCCACGCTGGCGGAGCGCATTCCGGCCTTTGAGGCGCTGCGCCTGCGCAGCGCCTGGGCGGGCTACTACGAGATGAATGCGTTCGACCACAACGCCATCGTCGGCCTGCACCCGGCCTGCGACAACCTGTACTTCGCCAATGGTTTCTCCGGCCACGGCCTGCAGCAGTGCCCGGCCATCGGGCGCGGCCTGGCCGAGCTCATCCTCACCGGCCGCTGGCAGACACTGGACCTGGAGCCCCTGGCCTTCCAGCGCCTTCTCGACAACCGCCCCCTGCTCGAACGCAATGTCATCTGAACCCACCCCCACCCTGCTGCGCACTGGCGGCCAGATCCTGGTCGACCAGCTTGTGCTGCACGGCGTGCAGCACATCTTCTGCGTGCCCGGCGAAAGCTACCTCGCCGTGCTCGACGCATTGCACGACGCGCCCATCGAACTGACGGTGTGCCGCCAGGAAGGCGGCGCGGCCCTGATGGCCGAGGCGCACGGCAAGCTCACCGGGCGGCCCGGCGTGTGCTTCGTCACGCGCGGCCCCGGCGCCACCAACGCGGCGGCGGGCGTGCACATCGCCATGCAGGACTCGACGCCCATGGTGCTGTTCGTCGGCCAGATCGAGCGCGGCGCGCGCGGGCGCGAGGCCTTCCAGGAGGTGGACTACCGCGCCGCCTTCGGCCCGCTCGCCAAGTGGGCCACCGAGGTGGACGACGCGCGCCGCCTGCCCGAGATCGTGGCGCGCGCCTTCAGCGTGGCCTGCAGCGGGCGCCCCGGCCCGGTGGTGGTGGCCCTGCCCGAGGACATGCTGGTCGAGCGCGCCGAGGCGCGCGATGCACGCACGCTCCAGCCCATCGAAAGCGCTCCAAGTCCGGCGCAAATGGCTCAACTGCTCGAACGTCTCGGTCAGGCTCGCAACCCGGTGGCCATCGTCGGCGGCAGCCGCTGGAACGCCGAGGCCGTGGCGCGCTTCCAGGACTTCGCCGCCGCCCACGCCCTGCCCGTGGCCTGTTCGTTCCGGCGCCAAATGCTGTTCGACCACCAGCATCCCTGCTACGCGGGCGACCTGGGCCTGGGCGTGAACCCGGCGCTGCTCGCGCGCCTGCGCGGCGCCGACCTGCTGCTGCTCGTCGGCGGGCGGCTCTCGGAAGTGCCCTCGCAGGGCTACACCCTGCTCGACATTCCCACGCCGCAAATCCCACTGGTGCATGTGTACCCCGACCCGGACGAACTGGGCCGCGTGTACCAAGCACAGTGGCCCATCAACGCCTCGCCCACGGCCTTTTGCGCCGCGCTGCCCACACAGGCCGCGCAGGCACCGAGCCCGCAGCGCCAGCAGGCCGTGCAGGCCGCCCATGCCGCCTACCAGGCCTGGAGCGACCCGGCGCCGATCCGCATCCCCGGCGACCTGCAGATGGGCGCGGTGATGCAGCACCTGCGCGAGGCCCTGCCGCAAGACACGGTGTTTTGCAACGGCGCGGGCAACTTCGCCACCTGGGTGCACCGCTTCTGGCCGTTCCGCCAGTTCGGCACGCAGCTCGCGCCCACCAGCGGCAGCATGGGCTACGGCCTGCCGGCCGGCGTGGGCGCGCAGCGCCTGTGGCCCGAGCGCACGGTGGTGGTTTTTGCGGGCGACGGCGACTTCCTCATGCACGGCCAGGAATTCGCCACCGCCGTGCAGTACCGGCTGCCCCTCATCGTGGTGCTGCTGGACAACGGCATGTACGGCACGATCCGCATGCACCAGGAGCGCGAGTACCCGCACCGGGTGAGCGGCACGGCGTTGCAGAACCCCGACTTCGCCGCCTACGCCAAGGCGTTTGGCGGCCATGGCGAGCGTGTGGAGCGCACCGAGGACTTCGCCCCGGCTTTCGCACGCCTGCGCGAAACCGCAAAGGCCACGCGCCTGCCCGCCCTCCTGCACTGCCTGATCGACCCCGAAGCGATTACGCCGGGGCGCTCGCTGAGCCAGATACGGGGCGGGTGAGGCATCGCCGTTCATTGAGCATCCTGCAATTCAAGGGGCCCCTCCTACTTCTTACTCGAATTTCGCCAATATTTTCTTTCAAGCAATTCACGCAAACGGCGGATATTGACCTCAATAGCCTCTCGCTGGTCACGTGTCAAACGCGGCGGCTTCGATAGGAATGCAGGTGAATCGTCTTTCCCATCATGCGTGTTGTCGGGCAACGACTGTGAAGGTGTTTCTGGATGCTGGGTCATCACTATCCCTATCCCGGGGAAAGCCAAGCCAGCAGGAAGCACCATGCCGAGCAAGGCAGAGCAATTACAATTTTCGTGTAATTATCGATCAAATTTACAGCGTAACTATATTACAAAGTCACTCCAGAAAAAAGCCACCCCCGTAGCCTGAGCATCTATGGACGATGCCAAGAAAGAATTTGCGCGACGGTTACGCGGTGCAATGGTGACAGCCGGCTACGAACCAAGGCCGGTAGTGCTGGAGCGGGAATTCAACATGCGCCACTGGGGCAAGCCCATGACGCTGCACGGCGTTCGGCGCTGGCTGCAGGGGGAAACCATGCCCGACCACAAGAAACTCGTCACCTTGGCAGACTGGTTGCGCGTGCCTGTGCAGGAGTTGGGCTATGGCGAAGGCGAAGCACACCAGGCACGCGAACGGCAACCCATCTGGCATGCCGGGCTAGGCTACCCGGATCGCGAATTGTTCGAAATCTATCTGCGCCTTCCAGTACCCAAACGCCGTCTGGCGCGCGACGTAATCCTGGCCATCGCCAGGGCCCACGCAGCGGAGGAAGCAGAGCGCGCCGAGAAATAAAAACACTGCCAGCGCTTTTCCTTCAAACGCTGGAGCTAGGTGGCAGGAAACGCGGTGTCCGCCGTCGCCCAGTTCGAGGCGATTTTCTGAGCTGCCTGCGCGGCAGGAAACGGCACACAAGAGCACGTCACGCTAAGCATGCATTTCTGAGCTGCCTACGCGGCAGGAAACCACGCCGGCCCAGATGAGCGGTGGTGGCTACTTTTCTGAGCTGCCTACGCGGCAGGAAACCGTACCCCGAGCGGCCCCATGATCTGCTGCCTTTTCTGAGCTGCCTACGCGGCAGGAAACGTACCCGCATTGAAACCGCCCTGCGCGCCGCTTTTCTGAGCTCCCTACGCGGCAGGAAACCCATCGGGCAGTGCGGCTACGGCAACCGTCGTTTTCTGAGCTGCCTACGCGGCAGGAAACCGGTTGGACTTGGCACGCAGCGCGCGCTCGGTTTTCTGAGCTGCCTACGCGGCAGGAAACTCGCCGTGGCCGAATGTCATGACGGTCTTCCATTTCTGAGCTGCCTACGCGGCAGGAAACCGGCCGTACTTCACGACGGCCTTGGACTCGTCTTTCTGAGCTGCCTACGCGGCAGGAAACAAGGCCGCAAGTCGATCCGCTGAATCGCGGCATTTCTGAGCTGCCTACGCGGCAGGAAACGCACCGCCCCGGCGGAACCGGGAATCCTGATATCTCTGAGCTGCCTACGCGGCAGGAAACGGCGCCCTCTCGCTCGCGCCGGCCAACCAAATTTTCTGAGCTGCCTACGTGGCAGGAAACGCTTATCTCAAACTTTTCTTGACCTCCTTGAATTTCTGAGCTGCCTACGCGGCAGGAAACAGGAAGAAAAGCGCACCACCGCGCTGCACGTCTTTCTGAGCTGCCTACGCGGCAGGAAACCCGCGCCATGCTCAAAAGCGCATGGGCCGCATTTTCTGAGCTGCCTACGCGGCAGGAAACTACACCCAGGCGTCGAGCAGCGCGGCCTTGCTTTTCTGAGCTGCCTACGCGGCAGGAAACTTGGCGCACAGGCGATGTTCTCGTTGCTATCTTTTCTGAGCTGCCTACGCGGCAGGAAACGCCCTTCTGCAAATGGTCATTGGCACGGCCGATTTCTGAGCTGCCTACGCGGCAGGAAACCGCCATGTCCTCAATGATCGCCACGCCGGTGTTTTCTGAGCTGCCTACGCGGCAGGAAACTTCATCGTGTCGCCGTTCGAGGCGAAGGCGGATTTCTGAGCTGCCTACGCGGCAGGAAACTCGAGCGCGGACACTATGACGCCGTTTGTGCATTTCTGAGCTGCCTACGCGGCAGGAAACCCGGCGACAAACCGGTGATCTTCGTAGTCCTTTTTCTGAGCTGCCTACGCGGCAGGAAACTTTGGCGGGAGCGTGCACGCGGGGCTGCACCATTTCTGAGCTGCCTACGCGGCAGGAAACTTTCAACGCGATGCCGTGGCGCGACGAAACCTTTTCTGAGCTGCCTACGCGGCAGGAAACACAGACCCGTGCACGATATTCACGGTCTTCTGTTTCTGAGCAGCCTACGCGGCAGGAAACGCCGACGCCGGCAGCGCGGTTGTGCGCGAGGTTTTCTGAGCAGCCTACGCGGCAGGAAACTGAACACGTACACGAACCCGAAGTTTGCGCCGTTTCTGAGCAGCCTACGCGGCAGGAAACGTGGATTTGCGGGTGGCGGTGCTGGGCGCGGCTTTCTGAGCAGCCTACGCGGCAGGAAACGCCCCACGATTTACAGGCAAAGCGTGCTTGCTTTTCTGAGCAGCCTACGCGGCAGGAAACGCCTCACGGCGAGCTTCTTCGACCGCCTTCTTTTTCTGAGCAGCCTACGCGGCAGGAAACGGCTAGGGTGCTTACAGATCGGTCCAGGCGCGTTTCTGAGCAGCCTACGCGGCAGGAAACGTGCCTGACATGGTGACTCCTTTGTCATTGGCTTTCTGAGCAGCCTACGCGGCAGGAAACGTGGCGGCAGTAGTGGCGGCGGGAGCGGCAGTTTTCTGAGCAGCCTACGCGGCAGGAAACCTGCAAGCAGAGGCGGAGAGAGCCTGGCGATCTTTCTGAGCAGCCTACGCGGCAGGAAACTGGCATAGCGCCCACGGCGCCCAGTGGATCAGTTTCTGAGCAGCCTACGCGGCAGGAAACGCACCGGCGTGACTGATTGTGAGTCTGGCGCCTTTCTGAGCAGCCTACGCGGCAGGAAACAGCGGTAAATCAGGTTAACAAATGACAGATTCTTTCTGAGCAGCCTACGCGGCAGGAAACCCGGCACTGGGCACCAGCAGCACTTCGATGAATTTCTGAGCAGCCTACGCGGCAGGAAACTAGACCATAACTCCAAAAAATACTTGATTTTTAAGGAACAACACGATTCCCAGCGTCTACACCCAATTCACCACAAGGCCGCTAACTACTTGATTTATTGGGGGCTTGTGGAGCAGCCCAAAAAAGGGTCAAAACCAGGGGACACTTGCCCCCGAACTCAAGCCGTAGCTATTGAACCGACCTGGCGTAGGCGTCGGCTGCTGGTCTCCATGTTCTACAAACAGGCAAAACGGCTCACCAGTGCTGCTGCTGCGCAGTTGCACATAAGGCAGGTCGGGCTTTCGCTCTACCTCATCAGGGATGGCGACAGCCGCTTGTTCAGCCGTTTCGCCCTTGCGCCGCATGCGACGGCGCCGCAGGCGCTCTGCACTGGTTTTGAACTGGCGGCGCTGCACGATGCGATGCGGTGCACCCTTGGGTACCGCAGCCGCAGTGCCGACCTGCGTGTGGTCCCGCATGCCGTGCAACCAGTCCAGTGCCATCAATTGCTCCAGCGCCGCTTGCGTCCCATGGAGGCGCAACACGCGACCCAGAGTGCGCTTGGCCAACGGTGCATTCACGTGCTGCGGAAAGCTGATGCCAACATAGCCCGCCGCGCGCTGCACCAGCGCTCGGTGCAGCTTGGCCACCAGCGCGCTGAGCAAGTGCGCGTGGCTGAACTCGGGGTCGGGCAAAAGGGTGATGTCGATGTAGTGCGTGGTCATGGCTGGCCCACCACTTAGCTGGCATCGCCAAACACGCCGCCACGGATGAGCACGGCCATCACAAAGTGCTGCTGCTCCACGGGCGGCACCTGGTCCTTGAGCAGCCAGTTGTCCAGTAGGGTGTAGAAGTCCAGCTTCTGCTTGGGCTGGCGGTAGGCCTTGCCCTGGGTGGTGACGGAGCCGTAGGGCTCCACCGCAATCGGGCCCAGTTCGACGGCACCTTCGTACCAGGTATCGATGGTGCGAATGGCGTTGCCGATCTTTTGCGAGTGGATGGCGGCCACGCCGCCCACGTCGTACAGCGTCTTGCTCTTACCGGCGCTGCCTTTGTCCAGAATCAGCTCTTGCGAGGGGAACACCTCTTGCCCGGCGCCCTGGCGCACAAAGGCTGTCACCCGCAGCAGCACATGGGAAGTACCCGCCAGCCCTGAAGCCATGGCCTGGCCCAGTTCTGTCACTCCTTTTGCTTCATTATTGATAGCTGTTAGCGACCGTGTATTAATCGCCAGAGCATCAAAACACCATGTATTCTGAGCCTTGCCGTCCTGCATCTGCTCTACGGTCACTTCCACACTCTCTGCCCCCACGCGGTTGCGCCACAGAAAGCGGCCATTGGCCAGGTTGGCGGCGTAGCGCCGCGCCAGCTCGGCAAAGCCGTGCTGCTGTTTGTAGCCCTGCACGGAGGCCAGCAGCTTGGCCTGGTAGGCCGCGCTGTTGCAGGCAGATGGCGTGCCCGCGCCGCCCAGCACGCGCAGCGTGAAGTGCACCTTGAGCGTATCGGCCTGCGGCGGCAGTGCGGCCACGTCCACGGTTTGCAGGTTGGGGTTCTCGATGGCAGCGTCGAGCTTGGCGGGGTCTTGATCCTTCGCCTTGAGTCGGTTGCTGATGGTGCCGCGCACGGACTTGGTTTGGATGGTGACGGGCTGCCAGGCGTACGACTGGGCGCGGTCTTCCCAGCGGCCAGCGTGGAATACGGCGTCGGAAGGATCAAGCTTGCGCTCGAAGGCCAGGACGGAAGCGGTGGTGAGTTTGTCGGTCATGGTGTCAATCCTTGAAAAATCAGGTGCATGAATGAGTGGCGTGGGAAGCTGTCGGCTCAGGTGTAGTCATAGGCGTCGGCGTCATCCCAGTCGGCTGACGTAGCGGTTCCATTGCTGCCATCGCCCGGCGGTGGACTGGGCCGGTAGCCATTGCAACAGCGGTACAGGCCCTGGGCTTCGTCGGTTTCGGCCTGCCACAGCAGTTCGGTCAGGCTGTGCAGCCGGTGCGGGCTGACCCATTCACCCAGCGAATAGACCGACTCCACAAAGCGCAGCGGCACGTTGGCATCGCGGGCGTTGCGCACCGTGCCTGCGGGGTGCGCCTGCGGGGCCAGTGCGGCATAGCCGACGGGGATGGGCACCACCCAGCCGCTGCCTTTGGGACGCAGTGGGTCTCCCCAGGCCACCTTGCCGTCGGGCACTGGGCGGTCATCTGCGCTCGACAGGGGCTGGTGGTTGAAGCGGGCCGTGTGCAACCAGGCATCGAGCAGCGTGGCGTCGGGCTGGGTAGTGCGCAGGTGCTGCAGGCGCTGGGCCAACAGCTCGTCGCGCCCCACCAGGGCAAAGCCGGGCAGCCATTGCCTGCGCCATTGGCGGAACTCGGCGGCAGCGGCCTCGGGGTCGTCGGGCACGATGGCCATCCACGGCCGCACCCGCTTGCCCGGCACGGGGCGCGAAGGCAGCACGCTGCCACCGGCCACGCGCATACCGGCCAGCGTGTCGCCCGCAATCTGCGCCCAGTCGGCCTGTTGCGCATCGTTGCCCTGCACCAGCGCTGCGGGTGTGCCGGGTTTGCGCTTTTCTGACACGGCCAACACCAGCGTGATCTGCAGGTGCATACGGCCTTCTTCAACGATGGCGGCGGTACTGCCGTCTTTGTCCACCGGGTTGCGCGTCAAGTTGAAGCTGCGCACATATCCCTGTGTGACCTGCTCTTGGTGGTGGTGGCACACCACGCCCACGGCCTGCAGCCGCAGCGGCACTTCGGCTTGCGTCAGCTTGCGCTCCAGCGCCCACATCAGCCCGGTGAAGGCAGTGATGGAGGGAAACCCATGTGTAAGCGGGCTGGCGATGGCATTGGCGCTCTGGATGCGCAGGTGGGGTAGAACCAAGATGGCTTGGGGTTGGGTCATGGCATGGCCTCCTTGCGTGCGGTGCGGATGCGGTTGCGTCGCTCGCGCAATTGCTGGGCAAAGCCGTCCTCGTCCGCCAGCAGTTCTTTCTTCCATGCGCGGAACTCGATCTCGCCAAAGTGCAGCTTGCCATCCAGGCGGTCGTTGAGCCAATTACCGAAGCGCCTGCCGATGGCCTCAGGCCATTCCATCGCCAGCCACGCCTCTGCAAAGTCTGCTTCCTCCGGCAGTTCTGCACGCAACGGGTCAAGCCAGTATTGCTCGTCGCTATTGAGCTTGGAAAATCGCTCGTCGCTCAGCGTCCAGCCTGGCGTGAGCAGGTGCTCCAGGTCTGCTGCCATCGCCACCATTTCATCCACCAGCCTGTACACCATGTCATCACGTTGGCTGCGGGTCGCTGCGTTTGCCGGTGGTTTGGACTCCAAAAAGGCACGCAATGCCTGCACGGTTTGGCGCACCAAGTGGCGACTGCCGAAGTAGTGGCCAAACACGGAATCTGTCGAGACGGGGAGGCGCTTTTCGCTCACCTTCCACTGCGGCGGAAGGGACGAGAGCAGGTAGTTCATGCCCCGGCGCTCGCTGTTGAGCTGGCTGATGTTCTGCGGCTTGGTGCCGCCCATGTTCTGCACAGCCAGACCGGGGTAGTCGTGGAATACGCCGTCGTGCACCTTGCGCTCTTTCTTCGCCTGCCGAGCGGCCTTGTTGGATTCACCAAAGCGGCCTTCCTGCACCTGAGCGTGTACGGCATGAGCGAGTGACGTGGCGTACAGCGGCGCCAGCAGGGTGTAGTCCGCATCTGCGCAAGCCCCGTCGCCGGTCAGCCAGTACAGTTGCTTGGCCAGGGTGTGACTGCTGGGCCCCTCGGCGCGGGGTTGGGTCAGCGATACGAAGGCGTTGCGCAGCGCCTGGACTTGCTCTGGGTCGGTGTGCAGTGCGGCCAGGGCGTCGGCATCCTGCGCCAGAAGGGCAGTGAGCAGGCTGCGCCCGTTCACCTCCAGCTTGAGGAGTTTGTACACGTCCAGCGCAGCGGCATTGCCCACCACATCGCCAATGAATTGCTCACCCAGTGCGTGGCTGCCCAGTTCGGTCAGAGTGGGCAGGCGGGTCGGCTCCACGTAGAGGTTCGTACCCCTTGCGTCGGGATGGATGGGTTTGAGGGAGTGGGTGACGGCCTGGATTTGCTCCACGCGCTTGGCAGCATTGGCCAGCCACATGTCGTGTGCAAAGGAAGCGAGTAGTTCGCCGCGTTGTGGATCGTCGGGTTTAAGCTTGTCGAGCTTGGTCTGCAATCGCTCTTGCAGGAAGCCTGTAATGGCTGCTCTGTAACTGGCGTGGCCAGCCGGTGGCGTTGATTCATCCTTCACGCAGTCTCCTTCTGGCGATAAAATGAAAGACCATCATACGTGATGATCTGCAGAATACGCAGCTTAGAAAATCATCCGTGATGATCTTTTGTCCTGCCGCATAGGCAGCATACCGAATATCGGTAAACGCTATAAAATACCCACTCCATGGCGATCGTCTCTTTCAAGTGCCAGGAAACGCAGCGTCTGTTCACCAGCGGCAAGAGTCGGCGCTTTGCCAACATCCAGAGCGTGGCAGAGCGCAAGCTGGCCCAGTTGGATGCAGCGGCCACCCTGGATTTCTTGCGCAGCCCGCCGGGCAACCGGTTGGAGCTGCTCAGCGGCAACCGCCAGGGCCAGCACAGCATCCGCATCAACGACCAATGGCGCGTGTGCTTTGTCTGGACGGATAAAGGCGTGGCCGACGTGGAGATCGTGGATTACCACTGAGGCCGGGATGGATGGCTTGCCGCCTTGGCGGCGGCCGATAGCAAGGAGAAAGCAATGTTCAAGAACGGTATGCGCCCCATCCACCCCGGAGAGGTGCTGCGCGAGGACTACCTCAAGCCCATGGACATGAGCGCCAACGCTCTGGCCAGGCAGTTGCATGTGCCGGCCTCGCGCATCAACGACATCGTGCTGGAGCGGCGCGGCGTCACGGCCGATACCGCCCTGCGCCTGAGCCGCTTTTTTGGTGGCGATGCGCAGTCGTGGCTGAACCTGCAAACCGCCTACGACCTGCGCGTGGCAGAGCTGGACGAGGCGCTGCAAACGGCGGTGATGGCGGTGCACCCGATAGCGCTGCATCCGGCCTGACGGGCTTATGTCTTGACGGTGAAACCCAGCGCTTGGTGGAACAGCCAGCCATTTTGTTTGCGAGGCAGGCTGGCGGTGGCATAGCGCTGCGCACATTGCTGCAGCGACAGGCCTTGCGCCTGGGCCAGGTCTGTCAATTCGTCCAGCAAATCGACCTGCGGCCAGGGTGAGACGCTCGGTGATGTCAGCAGCGCCTGCGGCAGATCGTGGCAAAGGCTTGTGTGCACGGGCACGTACAGCTTGTCGCCACGTCGCGCTCCATCTTCCACGCGCTGCAGCCGCAGCGTTTCTTCATCCTCATCGGGCAGCAGCGCCACATCTTCACGCGGCAGAGGGTCGTATCGAAAGCGCTGGTACTGCGGCAGGAGGCCGGTGAGCCACAGGTGATCGGGGTGAGCCCAGTGCAGACTTGCAGTGCGCAATGGAGGTACTGGACTGGCGCCCTCTGGCCGAGGCAGCATGGTGTCGTGCATACGGGCGTGCTCTAGGTCCACGAGGCAGCGGCTGGGGAATAACTTGCCGGGAGCCAAGGCAACGCGGGGCTGGGCGTCTACGGCCCATGCGTCAGCGCCCCGCATTTCCCGCGCCATCAAATCGTGCATGTGATGGGACTTGAGTTGGAAGGGCGGGTAATCCGTCTCAAACCCTGGTCTGCAGAAGGCGGCTCCATCCTTGTCCTTGAAGTGCCGCAAGTTGCTGTCGAGCACCACCATGTTTACCTCGCCCACGGCACCCAGCCGATGCCGCCGCACGCGCCCAGCGAGCTGGATGAGCGAGCGCATGGACGAAGGCTCAACCACGGCCCAGTCGTAGTCGTGGTCGCGGCCCACTTCGGTGACGGGGCTGCCCAGCACAATGAACAGGTGGTGGGGCTCGGGGTGGGCGTCGATGAGCGCACGCAAGGCTGGGCGCTGCAGCACCGGATCGACTCCATCTTGGCTCCGGCGGTTGAGCAGGGTGTCGAGCTGTTGCTCGATGGCCGAGCGCAGCAGCAGGGGGAACTGCGAGTGGTACACGCACAGGTGGATACGCACACCGGGCGCAGGTGCACCCTGCTGGTAGATGGCCAGCGCCACATCAAACAACGGGGCGATATTGGCCATGCGGATCAGGCCCAGGCTGACGTGCTTGCCGCTATCGGGGTCTGTGCTGTGGCTGTGGGGCTGCTGGTGCAGTTGCCATGCCTGCTCCAGCACCAGGCGGGCAAAGTCCTGGCGTCGCTCGGGCTCCTTCAAGTTGTGCCAGTTGTCGAGTAGCAGCGCAATCCGCGCAAGGCGCCGCACTTCGGCCTGCTTCAGCTTGGCTACGCGCTTGTGCACGTATTGGGTGTGTGCTTCGCGGAAGGCGGCACCCTCGGCGCAGTCTTGCGAG
>Ga0207977_100089_pt1 | contig 17482 bp, 17 predicted proteins | sample LakWasMe98_LOW12_2_FD_183918 | JGI IMG/M metagenome (GOLD analysis project Ga0207977, IMG submission 183918) | Freshwater sediment methanotrophic microbial communities from Lake Washington under simulated oxygen tension - Sediment Metagenome... | ecosystem: Environmental > Aquatic > Freshwater >...
GGTTCTCGAACTTGTCTCTATGACACGGCCAGCCTTGATGCCGTGATGGACCGCATGGCGCAGCAGGTGGTAAGCCTGCTGCAGGGCCACGACCGGGTGGCGCTGGTGGGGGTGTTGCGCAGGGGCGCGCCGCTGGCCGACCGCCTGACCCAGCGCCTGGTGCTGCACCATGGCCTGGCTCCTCCACTGCGGCTGGATCTGTCGGTCAAGCGTTATGCCGACGACCTCACGCTGCTGTTTCCCGATACGCAGTTGGGCGAAGACCCGCGCCATGCGGCGCTCGACCTGAGCCACCACATCTTGCTCGTGGTGGATGACGTGCTGTACACCGGCCATTCCGTACTGAAAGTGGTGGACTGGCTGACCCGCAAGCGTCCCGCGGCGATCCGTATTGCCGTACTGGCCGACCGCTGCGTGACCACGCTGCCACTGCACGCTGACGTGGTGGGACTGCGCTTGGAGGTTGCGCCGACCGACATTGTCGAATGCCATGTGCCACCTTATGAGCCAGATTTCAGCGTTCAGCTGCTGCAACCATCGCCTGTGCTTCGCATGGCATAAATGGGGTCGCCATGTTCAAGAACCGTGAAGATGCCGCCTGCCAGCTGGCCACTCGCTTGGACACCTATCGGCGCCAGTCGCCGTTGGTGCTTGCCATTCCCCGTGGTGCCGTGCCCATGGGCAGGAGGTTGGCGGACCTTCTGGAGGGGGACTTTGACGTGGTGCTGGTGCGCAAGCTGCAGGCACCCTACCAACCCGAACTCGCCATCGGTGCCATTGACGAAAACGGCTGGTGCACCATTGCGCCCTACGCGGCAGCGATGGGCGCCGACTCCCGGTACATCGACGCGGAAAAGCGTCGGCAGCTCCAGATACTTCAAGCGCGACGTGCGATGTATTCACCGCTGCGCACCCCCATCGATCCGGCCGGCCGGATCGTGATCGTGGTGGACGACGGTTTGGCTACCGGCGCGACCATGACGGCTGCCCTGCACAGCGTGCGCCAACACCGTCCAGCCCGCCTGGTCTGCGCTGTGCCCGTTGCCTCGCGCGAAGCGCTGGAGCGGATCCGGCCGCTTGCAGACGAGATAGTCTGCCTGCAGGTTCCTGATGATTTTCAGGCTGTCGGCCAGTTCTACCGCGATTTTCACCAGATCGAGGATGAGGAGGTGATCAGGCTGCTCAAGTCCTGACCGGTGTCGTCGTTCAGGTGGGCGCGGCCATGCGCAACACGGCCGCACCCTGGAATGCGCCATGGCGCAACTTGTCCAGCGCCTCGTTGGCCTGCTCCAATGCAAACACATGCACAGCCGTCTGCAGCGGCGCATGCCGCACCAGTTCGAAGAATTCGTCGCCGTCGCAGCGCGTCAGGTTGGCTACCGACCGCAGCGATCGTTCTCCCCAGAGCCAGGCGTAGGGAAACGACGGAATGTCGCTCATGTGGATACCGGCACACACCACGCAGCCACCGGGGTCTACATGCCGCAGCGCAGCCGGAACCAGCTCGCCCACAGGCGCAAAAATCAGCACAGCGTCCAGCGGCTGCGGGGGTGATTCGTCTGAGCCCCCGGCCCAGGATGCTCCCAGGCTGCGCGCGAACGCCTGGCTACCGGTGTCGCCTGGGCGCGTCAGCGCGTAGACCTCGCGCCCCTGACGCCGCGCCACCTGGGTGACCAGGTGGGCCGCCGCGCCAAAGCCATACACCCCAAGCCGCAGTGCGTCGCCCGCCATGCGCAGTGCGCGGTAACCGATCAGCCCCGCGCACAGCAGTGGGGCCAGGCATTCGGGCGCGGGCCCATCGGGCAGTGCGAAGCAGTAGCGCGCATCGGCCACGGTGTACTCCGCATAGCCGCCTGGAATCTGGTAACCGGTAAAGCGTGCCCGTTCGCACAGATTTTCTCGCCCGGAGCGGCAGAAGCGGCAAGCGCCGCAGGTCCAGCCCAGCCAGGGAACGCCCACGCGCTGCCCGGTCTGCCAGGTCTGCACGCCTTCTCCCAGCGCAGCGATGCGGCCCACGATCTCGTGGCCGGGGATCATGGGCAGCACGGCGTCCGGTAGCTCGCCATCTACCAGATGCAGGTCGGTTCGGCACACGCCGCAGGCCTCCACCGCGATCAAGACCTGTCCGGCGCTGGGTTGTGGCACCGCACGGCGCATCAGGCGCAGGTGCGTACCGGGTTGCTCCAGCACCATGGCCCGCATTGTGTTGTCCATTTCACGGCCCTTTCATCGCTAGCGAACGGTGCGGACGCGTGCTGCCCTTGCAGTCCTTGCAGCCGGACCGGTTTTACGCTTCACCCGCGTCCTCCGAGGGGGAGCCTAGGATCTCCCTGCCCAGCCGGTGCTCCAACCCGAAGCGCACCAGCGCGGCCGTGGAGTCAAGCCGCAGTTTTTCCTGGACATGCCTTTTGTGGGTGCTCACCGTCTTGATCGACAGATTCAAAGCGTTGGCGATTTCAACCGGGCGTTGCCCGTTGACGATCCGCTGCAAGATGTCCAGCTCCCGGTTCGATAAGACTTGGATATCAGGTGCGTGGCGCTGCCCATTGAGCTGCAACACCATGCGCTCGGCCAGTTGCGCAGACAGGAACACCCCGCCCGACGCTACTTTGCGCACCGCAGCCACCAGATCGGTGGCTGCGGTGTCCTTGGTTACATAGCCGTTCGCGCCCGCTTGCAGCGCGCGAATCGCGTACTGCTCTTCGCTGTGCATCGTCAGCACCAGAACCGCCACGGACGGGTACTCGCCTTTGATGCGTCGTATGAGGTCCAGCCCGCTCATACCCGGCAAGGACAGATCGACAATCGCCAGATCAAAGGGCTGGTGCCGCAGGAGCTCCAGCGCCTGATAGCCGGTGCCGGCTTCGGTGATGCTCCATTTGTCCGCCAACGGGCAGATGAGGCGTTTGAGGCCCTCGCGCACCACGGTGTGGTCATCGACCAGCAGCAGCCTGAGCATGGGCTTGAGCACAGATTCGCTCAAGCGAGGGCTCCCGAAACGCAACTGCCTTCATCGGGATATCCCGTGCTCTCCTGCTCCGCAGAAAGGGGCAGCTTCACGACCAGCCTCGCGCCGCCATCTGGCTGGTTGCCGATGTCCAGCTGGCCGCCCATCATGAGCACCCGCTCCTGAATGCCGATCAGGCCGAATGACCCCTTGGGCGTCTGCAGCGGCTGGCCGGGAAACCCCCGGCCGTTGTCCTCGATATGGAGCTCGACCATCGAGCCTGTATGGGTGATGGCGATCGCCACGTGGTCTGCACCCGAGTGCCGCACGATATTGGTCAGGGCTTCCTGCACGATGCGGTAGAGCGCGGTCAAGACCTTCTGATGCATCGGGTCCGGGGCCGGATCGAGGTTGAGCGCAATCTTCAATCCCGCACGCCGCTCGAACTCCTGCGCCAGCCACTCGATGGCCGCCTGCAGGCCAAGATCGTCCAGCATCAGCGGGCGCAAGTCCATGGAGATCCGCCGGGTTGCGGACACGGTGTCGTCCACCATTTCGATCATGGACTGCATGCGCTGCGGCGGGATGCACGCTGCGTTGGATTGATCGAGCGCGGAGAGTTCCAGCTTCAAGGCCGTCAGCCGCTGGCCCAGTTCGTCGTGCAGCTCGCGTGCAATGTTGCGGCGCTCTTCTTCGCGTGCATCGACCAGGCTCGCGGCCAGATCCCGCAGCGTGCTTCGCGACGTCAGCAGGTCACGCCGCTCCTGTGATTGCTTCGTGACGTCGGAGAGGACCATCTGCACCAAGGTTCGCGAGTGATCCGGCAGCGCGGCGAGCACCATCTCCACATCCCGGGAAGATCCATCAAGCCGGGTAATCCGGCTGTGCATGGAATGCACAGCTTCCTGTGTGCTCAGTGCCTGCGCCACCTTGTGCCGAACGACGTCGTGTATGGCCGGATCAAGAAATTCGTAGATGGAGCGCCCGGCCAGGCTCTCGCGCCGCGCCACCCCAAAAAGCCTTGCACAGGCCATGTTGGAATAGACCACCCATTCGCCTTCCGTGACCCAGACGGCCACGGGCAGCAGTTCGAACAGCGAGCGCAGCCGCCGGTTGAGCTGCGCAATCGTGGCGACCAACTCCTGCTCATGGCTGGCATCCCGCAGCAGTGCGGTGTAGTAGCGCTGTCCGCCCAGGTCGCCGCAAACATCCAACTGGCTGATTGCGGCTTCCAGCGGAAATTTCTCTCCATTGGCGCGCAGACCCATCAAGTGTCCCCGACCGAGCATGGGGCGTTCCGGCACCTCGGAGGCCATGAATTGCCGCACATGTGCGGCATGGGCCTCCTGCGCTCCGGCGGGAATGAGCTCGGACAAGTCACGGCCCAGCAGTTGCTGGGCCGTGCGGCCAAACATGCGCTGAGCTGAGGGGTTGACCATTACGATGCGCATCGCCTCATCAATGGCGACGATGCCATCCAGGGCTCCCTGGACGGCGCCTGATGGAATGGCCGAGTCGATGTCCATGGGATCGGCAAGAGAACCCGCTTTGTGCACCATGACCTCCTGTCAAGCATTCATCGTAGGCCGGTCTGGGCCTTTCAGCCCATCAGATTTTTCTGATATTTCATCGGACAAGTGCCCGGTCCAAAACCGGATTTTCTGAGTGCATTCGAATCCTCAGTCCGATTGTGTGATGGTGGCATGGGCCACAAACTGAAAATTCTAGATATTTCACGTTCTCATCAGGAGGAAATCCCCGATGAACAGCAGCATTTCAGGGCCGATCGCCCAAATTCACCTGCCGCGCAGCGGCGCATCGGCCGCTCTGCCCGTTGCGACCATGGCGGACCTGTTGCAGATGTGCGGTGTGCCGTTTGCCCAACAAGGTGCAGCCGAAAACGTTCAGGTGAACCTGCGCACGCTCCATGCGGGTGCGAGTCTGGTACACCAAGGCGCACTGGCTGACGCTCTCTTTTTCGTGCGTTCGGGGACTTTCAAGGTGTTCCGGACCGATGAGGATGGGTACGAACAGGTTCTCGCGTTCGCCATCCGAGGCGAGTTATTGGGGTTTGACGCGCTCTGCATGGAATCCCACCCCATTGCCATCCTCGCGCTGGACGAGTCGACCGTTTTTGTTGTCCCCCGGCGAGAGATCGAGGGGCTCTGCAAAACCGTCCCGCCGTTCGCCTTCGCGCTACAGCAGGCCGGCAGCCTGACGCTCACGCGCAGCCGTGAGCTTGTGGACATCCTGGCGGCGGTGGCATCCGATGTGCGCCTGGCCCGCTTCCTGATCCAGCTCTCCAAGCGACTGGCGGACTGCGGCCAGTCGCCACTGCGGTTTCACTTGCGCATGGGCCGCCGCGAGATTGCCAGCCTCCTGGGCGTGGCGCACGAAACGGTGAGCCGTTGTTTTGGTGCGCTCTCGGCGATGGGGCTGTTGTACGTGGACGATCGCGAAGTCGAAATTCTCGATATGGGCGGGCTCAAGGCCTTCTCGCGCAGTACGCGCCGGCCGGTGGACGATGCGGCCCTGCTGCGCAACCGGAGCCTCATTCCCAGACGGACCAGAGGGAGCCTGCGTCCATTGGCGGCCTGATCTCTCAAGCCTGAAGAACGGTATCGGGCCCGCCACCCTTCGGGGATGGCGGGTATTCTTGTTCCAAACTCCCGCAGCAGCATCCAAATCCTCCGCAGATTTGGGAACAATGGCGTCTGTCCAGCCGGAATACGTCTACACCACACCAAGCGGGAGGTACGCATGAAAGCTGTGCCCATCGGTTCCTTCACTGCGTGCCATGGGGGCAGGCAGTCCCGCGCGGGTACGGCGCGGCGGGCTGCCCTGCGTGTCGGGTGGTCATGCATCCTGGCGCTGAGCTGTTGCCAGGCGGCCGCTGACAGCGGGCCTGATGGCCAGGCGGCCGGGGCCATCGGTGCTGGCCAAGCCATCCCGCTGGCCAATGAGTTTTCCATTTCGGTGCAGCCTCAGCTCTATCCCACACGTGCGGACGAGGCAAGGTACGCGGACGCGCTTGAACAGGCTTTTGATGCTGGCCATCGCTGGCTGGATGCTCCGCAGTTCACCTTGCTCGTTGACCGAAATCCCCATGTGCAGGCCATGCTGATCTTCTGGGGTGGCGCGGGATACCCGTGGCGTCTGCTGGGGGCATCGCCTGTATCCACAGGTCTGCCCGGCCGGTTTGAACACTTCGCCACCCCGCTGGGCCTGTTCGAGCACGACCCCATCCACCTCGACTTTCGTGCCGAAGGCACCCGCAATGCGCAAGGCATACGTGGATATGGCGCGAAGGGTTCCCGGGTTTTTGATTTTGGCTGGGTGCGCGCGCCCAAAGGGTGGGGGAATCGAGCGATCAGTACCCTGCGCCTGCAAATGCACGCCACCGATCCGGATTTTCTGGAGCCCCGCCTGGGTACCGCCCAATCCAAGGGATGCATACGGATATCCGCCTCGCTGAACAGGTTCATCGACCTCTACGGGCTCATTGATCAGGCGTATGAACAGGCTGCCGCGCTCCAGCACCGCTTGTTCTGGGTTCTGCGCGAGGACAGGGTCACGGGCCCATGGTCGGGGCGCTACCTGGTTGTCATCGATTCCCAAGCAACCGAACGACCTGCCTGGTCGCCGGCCCCCGCTGTAACGCTGCCCAGGACCCCACACTGAAGAGGTGCGAGCGTTGGCCCAGTACCAGCTTGCAATTCATCCATCTGGCATTCTTCGCCCTACTACCCAAAGGACTTTGAACACGTTCCGAGGGGGTTGCAAGTTGGAGCGTCAGTGGGGGGTGCAGATGCTAGACCGGTGGTGGGTCCGATGACAGGGTGGGGTGTTCATTCCACAATTCGATGGTGTGCCGATCCCGGTGATGGGGGTCCATGCCCAGCCCGCTTACCGAGGCCGTGTGCAGCGCAAAGTGCTGGCCTTCGACCAGGGCCAGCCCGATCCAGCGCACGGCAAGCGCGGCGCCGAACTGGCCATGCGAGAAAAGTGCCACCGTGCCTTGCACCGTGCAAAGGCGCGAGATGAGCCTGTCGGCTCGCGCGCTGACATCCAGTGGCGATTCGCCACCGGGGCACCCATCTCGCCAGATGTTCCATTCCGGGTTTTCCTGGCGGATGTCCGCAGAGGTCCGGCCTTCGTAGCGGCCGTAGTCCCATTCAGACAAGTCGGGTTCGATCTCGCTGGCTGCCACGAAGCCGGCGAGCTCACAGGTCTGGCGCGCACGCAGACGCGGGCTGACCAGGACGTTCGTGAAACCCAAAGTCCGCAGGCGTGGCGCCAGGGCGCGCGATTCGTCTTCGCCATGGGCGGTCAGCCCCAGGTCGGTCAACCCGGTGTGCTGGCCGGTGAGCGTCCAGGCGGTTTCACCGTGGCGAACCAGACAGATCTTCATGCCGGAAGTCCTTCGGTCTCCATGGCAGGGCGCCAGGCGCCCCGCGCGGCCGCGCCATTGCAGCGTGCGCGGTGCAACAACGCGCTTTGTGCAGCGACGCGGTTTGAATCGCTGCCGGCCCACAGGCCGAGCGCCGGCTGCTGCAGCGCCCGCCCGAACGAGAAGGTGAGTGGCCAGGGCAAGCTGGCTTGCTGGTGCATGGCATTCAAGCGCGCCGTTGCCAGCGCGGCCGGTTGGCCACCGGACAGGAACGCGATGCCGGCAACGGCGGCCGGCACGGCGCGCCGCAGGCAATTCAGCGTGGCTTCGGCGACTTCGTCCACCGAAGCTGGCAGCTCGCAGGCCAACCCGGGCAGCACCATGTTCGGCTTGAGCACCATTCCCTCCAGCGCCACCTCCTGGCGGTGGAGCTGCTCGAAAACCTGGTGCAGCACCTCGGTTGTCACGTCGCTGCACCGCGCCAGCGAGTGCCCGCCGTCCATCAGCACCTCGGGCTCGACGATGGGCACGAGTTGCGCTTCCTGGCAGAGGGCGGCATAGCGCGCCAGAGCGTGTGCGTTGACCAGCATGCAGGCCCGACTGGGCAAACCGTCGCCAACGGTCAGTACCGCCCGCCACTTGGCGAACCGCGCGCCCAGCGATGCATAGTGCGCCAGGCGCTCGCGCAAGCCATCCAGGCCTTCAGTGACTTGCTCGCCAGCGTGGCCTGCCAAAGCCTTCGCACCGGCGTCCACCTTGATGCCGACCACGATGCCGGCGGCGCGCAAAACATCGACGAACGGCACACCGTCGCCGGTCTTCTGCTGCAAGGTCGCATCGAACAGGATGGCACCACTGATGGCTTCGGACAGGCCGGGCGCGGTGACCAGCAGCTCGCGATAGCGGCGACGGGATTCCTCCGTCTGCGCGATGCCCACTTCGGACAGGCGCCGGTTGCAGGTGCTTACGCTCTCGTCCATCGCGAGCAGGCCCTTGCCCGGTGCCATCAGGGCCTGCGCCGTCGCGATCAATGGAGCCTGTGGAAACGTCATGATTTGCCTCCCTTCCAGCGCCAGTTGCGCACTTCCGGCAGATCCTGGCCATGCTCGCGGATGTACCGGTGGTGTTCCACGAGCTTGGCCGCCAGTCGGGCCTTCAAGGCGGCGCCCGCAGCGCCAGTGTGCGGCAAGCGATCGACGGTGTCCATGACGAGGTGGAAGCGGTCCAGGTCGTTCAACACCGTCATGTCGAAGGGGGTGGTGATCGTGCCTTCTTCCTTGTAGCCACGCACGTGGAGGTTGTGGTGGTTGGTGCGCCGGTAAGCCAGGCGATGGATCAGCCAGGGGTAGCCGTGAAACGCGAAGATGACAGGCTTGCCCTGCGTGAACAGCGCGTCGAAGTCCGCATCCGAGAGGCCGTGCGGATGTTCGCTCTGCGGCTGCAGCTTCATCAGGTCGACGACATTGACGACCCGGATGCGCAGGTCGGGAAGTTCTGTGCGCAGGATCTGCACGGCAGCGAGTGTTTCCAGCGTCGGCACATCGCCGCAGCAGGCCATGACCACGTCCGGATCGCCCTTGGATGCACCTTCGGCCGACTCGTTGCCGGCCCAGTGCCAAATGCCGATGCCGGCGGCGCAATGCGCCGCGGCCGCGTCCATCGCCAGCCACTGCGGCGCCGGATGCTTGCCGGCGACCACCACGTTCACGTAATGCCGGCTGCGCAGGCAATGGTCCATCACCGACAGCAGGCAGTTGGCGTCGGGTGGCAGGTACACCCGAACGACCTCGGCCTTCTTGTTGACGACGTGGTCGATGAAGCCCGGGTCCTGGTGCGTGAAGCCGTTGTGGTCCTGCCGCCAGACATGCGAGGCCAGCAGGTAGTTGAGCGACGCGATCTTGTGCCGCCAGGGCAGCTCGGCGCTGACCTTCAGCCACTTGGCGTGCTGGTTGAACATCGAATCGACGATGTGAATGAAGGCCTCGTAGCAATTGAACAGGCCATGCCGGCCGGTCAGAAGATAGCCCTCCAGCCAGCCTTCGCACTGGTGCTCGCTCAGCATCTCCATCACCCGCCCCTGGGGCGCCAGCCACTGGTCGGCAGCAGCGCTGGCGGCGTCCCATTGGCGGTTGGTGGCTTCGAACACAGCGGCGAGGCCATTGGAGACGGTCTCGTCGGGCCCGAAGATGCGGAAGTTGCGCTCGGCGTCGTTCAGCTTGGCGACGTCGCGCAGGAAGGGGCCTAGCACGCGTGTGTCGCCGATGCCCGGAGCGCCCGGCACAGGCACTGCGGCTGCGTACGCACGGAAGTCGGGCAGATGCAGGTCGCGCAGCAGCAGGCCGCCGTTGGCGTGGGGATTGGCGCCCATGCGCCGCTGCCCGCTCGGCGCCAGAGCGGCCAGCTCGGGCTTCAGGCGTCCCTGTTCGTCGAAGAGTTCTTGCGGACGGTAGCTTCTAAGCCAGGTCTCCAGCAGTTCGAGGTGTCCGGGGTGCTCGGCCGGGTGCAGTGGCACCTGGTGCGAACGGAAATTGCCTTCGCAAGGTTCGCCATCGACCACCTTCGGCCCGGTCCAGCCCTTGGGTGAATTGAGCACGATCATCGGCCAGCGCGGGCGCTCGGTCTGGCCGTGCTGGCGTGCCTGGCGCTGGATGCGCTGGATTCCCAACACTGCCTGGTCCAGTGCTGCAGCCATCAGTGCGTGCATGGTCGCTGGCGCATGCCCTTCCACGAAGATAGGCGTCCAGCCGCAGCCCCGCAGGAACTGTTCCAGCTCCTGGTGCGTGGTGCGCGCCAGCACCGTTGGGTTGGAAATCTTGTAGCCGTTGAGGTGCAGGATCGGCAGCACCGCGCCATCTGTGGCTGGGTCGAGAAACTTGTTCGAATGCCAAGCCGTGGCCAGCGGCCCGGTCTCGGCCTCGCCATCGCCGACCACGCAGGCGACGATCAGCTCGGGGTTGTCGAATACGGCGCCGAAGGAGTGGCTGAGCGAGTAGCCCAGTTCACCGCCTTCATGGATCGAGCCCGGGCACTCGAGCGAGGCGTGACTGGGGATGCCGCCAGGAAACGAGAACTGCCTGAACAGTTTCTTCAGCCCGGCTTCGTCTCGGCTGATGTCGGGGTAGACCTCGCTGTAGGTGCCCTCAAGGTAGGTGTTGCCGACCACCGCCGGGCCACCGTGACCGGGGCCCGAGACATAGATCATGTCCAGATTGCCGGCTTTGATCACGCGATTGAGGTGTGCGTAAATGAAGTTCTGTCCGGGGGTGGTTCCCCAGTGACCGAGCAGCATGGGTTTGACGTCGGTCAAGGTCAGCGGGCGCTTGAGCAACGGGTTGTCCCACAGGAAGATCTGGCCGACCGACAGGAAGTTGGCGGCGCGCCAATAGGCATCGAGCAATTCCAGGGAGGTGCCGTCTGGTTCGTTGTTCATGGACCCATGCTACGCCTCGCAGAGTTCCCGCGTCGGTTCGCTGCCGCACCTGCGCCGGCGGTCGAAGTGATTTCGGGGACATCGCGGCGCGCTGTGGTTTGTTTGTCCAGCAACTCGTGACACCAGGTGCCGGCTTCGCAAAGCAGCGCCAAATGGGTTGGTGCGATGATCAATCTCTCGCTGGCCACGGTGGCCGACTTGGGACTGCAAGGTTCTCCCGTTCAGGTGGCGGCGACAAACGAGGAAACCGTATGAACATCGATGTCAAAGCATTCAAGGTGCGGGAGGCCGACGAGGTCGATCTCAGCCTTTGGGCCACGAAGGTCAAACCGCTGTGCAAGTCGAAGAAGGCGTACCGCAAACTGCTGCAGGACCAGATCGATCAGTTGAGCGACCAGCAGCGCCTGCTCTACGCCTCGAACCGCCACGCCCTGTTGGTGATCTTCCAGGCGATGGACACCGCCGGCAAGGACGGCGCCATCCGCCACGTGATGTCGGGCGTCAACCCCCAAGGCTGCCAGGTGTTCAGCTTCCAGCATCCGAGTGCGCAGGAGCTGCAGCACGACTTCCTCTGGCGGACCACGCGCGACCTGCCCGAACGCGGGCGCATCGGCATTTTCAACCGCTCGTACTACGAAGAGGTGCTGATCGTGCGCGTACACAGCAGCATCCTGCACAGCGAGGGCCTGCCCGATGCGGCTGCCGATGAATCCGTATGGCATGGCCGCTACCGCTCGATCGTCGACCTGGAAAGGCATTTGCATGCCAACGGCACGCGCATCGTCAAGGTGTTCCTGCACCTGTCGAAGGAAGAGCAGCGCAAGCGCCTGTTGGCGCGCATCGACGAGCCCGACAAGAACTGGAAGTTCAGCCAGGCCGACATCGCCGAGCGCGAGTTCTGGGACGCCTACATGCAAGCCTATGGCCAGGCCCTGAGCGCCACCAGCACGGCCGATTCGCCCTGGTTCATCGTGCCGGCCGACGACAAGAACAACGCGCGGCTGATCGTGTCGCAGATCGTGCTCAATGCAATGGAAAGCCTGAAGCTGCGCTACCCGGTGGTCAGCGCAGCGCGCAAGCGCGAGTTGCAGGCCATTCGCAGGCAACTGGCAAAGTGAGCGGGGCTCCCCCCCTCCCGCCGGCCATGGCGGACATGGGCCGACTTGTCACTTCTTCAGTCGTAGCAGCCGTGCGTTGACGGCCACGATCACCGTGCTCGCCGCCATCAGTGCCGTGCCCAGGGCCGGCGACAGCACCACGCCCCAGGCGTAGAGCGCGCCGGCTGCCAGCGGAATGGCGACGACGTTGTAGCCCGTGGCCCAGAAGAGGTTCTGGATCATCTTGCGATAGGTGGCGCGGGACAACTCGACGATGGCCACGACATCCTGTGGGTTGCTGCGTACCAGAACGATGTCGGCGGTTTCCACCGCCACGTCGGACCCAGCACCGATGGCAATGCCGACATCGGCCTGCGCCAGGGCCGGCGCGTCGTTCACGCCGTCGCCGGTCATGGCTACCAACACGCCGCGCGCCTGGACCTCCTTGACCTTGGCGGCCTTGTCCTGCGGCAGCACTTCGGCGAAGTATTCGTCCAGCCCGACCTGGTCCGACACCCACTTGGCCGTCGCCTGGTTGTCGCCGGTGAGCATCATGCAGCGGATGTTCAGTGCCTTCAGCGCTTCGATGGCCTGCTTGGCCTCAGGGCGCACGCTGTCGGCCAAGTCGATGGCGCCCTTCAACTGTCCATCGATAAGGATAAACACGACCGTCTTGCCTTGCGCCGGCAGGGGTTCGATGCGCTTGTCCGCGTGATCAATGTGCTGCTCGCGCAAGTAGCCCGGGCTGACGACCTTGACCTCCCGGCCATCAACCTTACCCTCGGCGCCCTTGCCGGGGATGCTCTTGAAGTTCAGGACGGCCAGCTTCGCGTCCGATGACGCGGCGATGGCTGTGGCGATGGGGTGTTCGGAATTGGCCTCCACCGAGGCCGCGTACTTGCGCAGCGTCTCTTCGTCAATGTCCTGGGGCAGCAGCAAAGTGTCGGTGACGCCAAAGCGCCCCTCTGTGAGCGTGCCGGTTTTGTCGAAGATGACGGCCTGCAGCTTGCGCGCACCTTCGAACGCCCCACGATTGCGGATCAGCAGGCCGTGGCTCGCGGCCAGGGCCGTGGAGACGGCTACCACCGGGGGCACGGCCAGCCCGCCGACGCCTGGATGGCCTACGGTCTGAACGACGTCGTCAACCAGCGCCGCATGATCGACGAGAGCCCGGCCGGCGCCGAATTCAAGGCCGCGCTGCGCGGCAAGCTCGACGCCCTGCTGGCCCTAGCCGAAGCCACCGACTGCCGCCGCGTGCGGCTGCTGGCGTACTTTGATGAAGCGTCTGAACCTTGTGGCAACTGCGACAACTGCTTGAACCCACCCGCAGTGTGGGATGCGACGGACGCGGCCCGCAAGCTGCTCTCCACCATTTACCGCGTGCAGCAGGCCAGCCACATTGGCTTCGGCGCTGTCCATTTGATGGACGTGCTGCGCCAGCTCGTCGCCACCGGCGCGGTGGGCCTGGAGAAGGTGCATCTCGACAACGGCCACAGCTTTGAAACCCTGGCGCTCACCGACGCCTCGCGCGCGGTGCTGCGCGGCGAAGTCCCGGTGCGCCTGCGCGAAGCCGTGGCCGCTGCCCCCGGCGAGCGCAAACGCCGCCGCAGCCCCGCCGGCACCTTGCCCCCGGCCGCCGCCGCGCTGGACCAGGCCGCGCAAGTGCGCTTCATCAACCTCAAAGCCTGGCGCGCCGAAGTGGCCCGCGAACACGGCCTGCCCGCCTATGTGATATTCCACAACGCCACCCTGGCCGCCATTGCCGAGCGCTGCCCGGCAACGCTCGCAGACCTGGAGGGGATTGGCGGCATGGGGGCGAAGATGCTGGAGGCGTATGGAGGGGATGTGTTGCGGGTGTGTGGAAGTGCTTCGTGAGCATTCCGCGCGCTCATCGCACCGGCATGGGTTGGAATTCGGGTATGGAGCGTATGCCGCATAAGGACTGCCCGCGTCATGGGAGAGGCCATCAGGCTAGGGTCGAGACCCATACGGGTTTGGGCCTCAAGCCCCTCCTCCGGCCTCCTGTGCCTTCAGCATTCGCCGTGCGCGAGCCCGGATATTGAGGGCTTCCACCGCGAGTGAGAACGCCATCGCCGCGTAGATGTAGCCCTTGGGCACTTCCTGGTCAAAAGCTTCGGCGGTGAGCGCCATACCCACCATCACCAGGAACGCCAGCGCCAATACTTTGACCGACGCATGGCGGTCGACGAAATCGCCAATGGGCTTTGCCGCCACCAGCATCACTCCCACCGAGACGATGACAGCGGCGACCATGACGCCTATGGTGTCGACCATGCCGACGGCGGTGATTACGGAGTCCAGCGAGAACACGATATCGATGACCGCAATCTGGCCGATCACCGCCCAGAACAATCGACTTCCTGAGTCCTTCATGGCTGCGGCATCTGACGGCGGCGGCGCCTTCTCGTCCTTCGCCTCGACCTCTACAAAGATTTCATGGGAAGCTCTTGTAGAGCAGGAACAGGCCGCCAAACAGCAAGACCAGATCCCGACCGCTGATGCCCATGCCGGCGACTTGGAACAGGTCTGCCGTCAGACCCATGATCCAGCTCAGCGCGAACAGCAAGGCCAGTCGCGACACCATCGCAAAGCCTAGCCCGATGCGACGCGCCTTGTCGCGTACCTCCGGCGGCAGGCGCCCGACCAGGATGGAAATGAAAATGATGTTGTCGATGCCCAGGACGATTTCCAGGGCGGTCAGCATCGCAAAGGCGATCCAGACATTGGGGTCGAGAAGAATTTCCATGGGGATGGGCCGCAGCGCGGCGCGATAAGCGACAAACGATGACCGGCGACAGCGGCCACTCAGGGGCCGGGTCTACGCAACCCGGCCCGCCTCCATGTCTAAGACTTATTCCTCCCGCCCGCCAATGCCCAGCAGCATCAGCAGCGCCTGGAACACGTTGAACAGGCTCAGGTACACGCCCAGCGTCGCCGTGATGTAGTTGGTCTCGTGGCCATCGCGCACGCGCTTCAAGTCGTACAAGATGAAGGCCGTGAAAACGCCCACCATCAACACCGCGAGCGTGATCATCAGTGCGCTCGACTGCAGGAAGAAGTTGGCAATACCAGCCACCAAAATCATCAAGGCGCCCACAAACAGCCACTTGCCCATGGCGGATAGGTCGCGCTTGATGACCGACGACAGACTCGCCATGCCCAGGAAGATGGCGCCTGTACCGGCAAACGCCGTCATGACCAGCTCAGCGCCATTGGCACGGCCCAACACGCTGCCCACCAGGCGCGAAAGCATCAGGCCCATGAAGAAGGTGAATGCCAACAGCACCAACACGCCGGCCGCAGAGTCTTTGGTCTTCTCGATGGCAAACATGAAGCCGAAAGCTCCGCCCAGGAACAGCATCAAACCAATGCCGGGCGACAAAGCACCGGCAAAGCCGGTGGCAATGCCGACCCAGGCGCCAAGCACCGTCGGCACCATGGACAGTGCCAGAAGCCAGTAGGTGTTGCGCAGAACTTGATTGCGCTCGGCGCTCAGGGCCGCGCCCGTCTGCTGGCCAAAGATTTGAATGTTTTCGTTCATAAAGTCACCTCTGAAAGATGGAATGGAGCAAGCCCATGGGCTCTTGCTTACTTGGCTGCCGCGCGGGCGGCCTGTGCCTTGGCTTTCGCTTCATCGGCCTTGAGTTGCAGGGCCTGTGCTTCCTTTTCAGCTGCTGCTGCCTCGGCTTCCTTGTCCTTCGACATGCCGCCGGCCATCGCATTGCCGGCCATGGAGCCCACCACGCCGCCTACTGCTGCAGCACCTAGCGTGGCGCCCAGACCAGGACGGGCTGCTGCGGGCGCAGCGGCCGCTGGCGCTGCAGCAGTGGGCGCCGTCGGCGCCCTCGGCGCAGCAACGGGCGCCAGTGCGGGCGCTCTTTTGAAGCTGGACGGCGCAGGCTTGTAGCCGCCCATGCGCTTGGCGTGGGCCAACGATGGCGCCGCGAGCGAGGCGATGGTCAGCGCAATCACGGCTGCTGCCGTGGAGCGAATGGAGGCGTGTGTGCGCATAAAGATCTCCTGACATGTGAAAAGCGAACGGCCCATTGCGTTCGAACACCGCAAGGTAAGGCGAGTGGCGCATCGAGAAAAGCAGACAATCTATGAACCTAACTTCCTTAAAAACTGACAATGAGCTTGGCCTTCAACCACCGCCATCTGTATTACTTTTGGGTCGTCGCGAAAGAAGGCAGCATGTCGCGCGCGGCCGAGCGGCTGGACATGGCGGTGCAAACCGTGAGCACGCAGGTGCGCGAACTCGAACGCGACCTCGGCTGCCAGCTGCTCAAACCGGCTGGGCGCGGGCTGGCGCTGACCGAGGCCGGACAAGTGGCCTTGCAGCAGGCTGAACAAATCTTTCAGTTGTCCCAGGCATTGCCCGAGGTCGTGCTGGCCACCGCCCAAACCCCAGCGGTGCGCTTGGCGGTGGGCATTGCCGACGGCTTGCCCAAACTGGCGGTACGGCGTCTGCTGCAGCCGGTGCTGGATGTACCCAACCTGCGCCTGTTGTGCGACGACGGCGAAATGGCCGACTTGCTCGCCGACCTCGTGCTGCACAAGCTCGACGTGGTGCTGACCGACCACCCCGCACCCTCCAACACCCAGCTGAAAGTGCACAGCCACTCACTGGGCAGCTCGGATATCGGCTGGTACGGCTCTGCCAACTGGTGGCAAGTGGCGCATAAGCGCTTTCCGGCATCGCTTCAGCAGGTGCCGCTGCTCTTGCCCACTACGCATTCCGTTGTACGTGGCCAGCTAGACCGGTGGCTGAGCCAGCATGGCTTGCGCCCACGGGTGGTGGGCGAGATTGAGGACAGTGCCTTGCTGGAGACGTTCGGCAGCACAGACCTCGGCGTCTTTCCTGCCGCGCTGGCGGCGGAGGAGGAACTGCTGCAACGCAGCCACGTGCAGCTCATTGGCGCGTGCGAGGGGGTGCAGCAGCACTACTACGCCATCAGCACGGAACGCAAAGTGATGCATCCCTTGGTGCAGCAGATGCTGGTGCGGATGTAACCGGCCTATTACAGCGCTTCGATGCGCGGATAAAAGTCGTGGTTTTCGCGCTGCATGCGCTCGTGCACCATGCGCAGCACATGGTTGGCGTCGTCACGGAAGCCCTGTTCGTCGCGCAGCACGTTTTCCGGGATGTTCCAGCGCCGCGCGAACGCTTCGTAAGCGCTGGCGATGGCGCCCATTTCCTGCTGGTACTGCTGGCCCATGCGGGCCAGCTCAGCGTCGCCGCCGCGCTGCAAGGCCGGGTACAAGGCACGGTCTTCCACCGCCAGATGCAGCTTGATGGTGGAACTCATGGCGACGATGCGCTTGGCGATTTCGCTGGCATTGTGGGTGATGCCGGCCTGCGCAAGGCTGCGCAGCGTCGCAATGCTGCCCAGGATGTCGACGTGCTGGTGTTTGAATTTGTCGATGTTCATAGCAATGGCTCCAAGGGTAAGAAAGGCTTTGGGGCGTGTGCCGCGTGGTGTTGCGGTGTATGGGCCCCGATGCCCTGGTGGTTTGCACAGAACGGGCCAGCTTTGGCGCGACGATGAATCAAGGGTTTACGCTAATTAGCGGTCATAATTACCCTGTTTCAAATG
>Ga0207977_100095_pt1 | contig 15792 bp, 15 predicted proteins | sample LakWasMe98_LOW12_2_FD_183918 | JGI IMG/M metagenome (GOLD analysis project Ga0207977, IMG submission 183918) | Freshwater sediment methanotrophic microbial communities from Lake Washington under simulated oxygen tension - Sediment Metagenome... | ecosystem: Environmental > Aquatic > Freshwater >...
GTCGCAACCGTGACGCTGCCGCTCCACTGGCACAGTGCGATGCGCCTCCTGCCGGGAAGACCACCTTGCCAACGGGCCTGGATCCCGTGGCGGTTCTGTCGCTGCGCCTCGTGGTGCCAGCGCAGTCGCACAGACAGTTCACGCTGGCTACGGCCGCAGCCAACCACCGCGATGCGCTTGAGATGCTCGTCGACCGGTACCGCCAGCCAGCCGTGGTGGAGCGCGCTGTGCTGATGTCTGCCACTTTGGCCGCAGTGCGCATGCGCGATATGGGCATCGTGCGCGAAGACCGCGCGGCCATTCAGACGCTTTCCACCCTGATCGCCATGCTGCACGCCCGGCCCGGCCCGCGGGCCCTGCCCACTGGTGGAAAGTATCTGGGCGACCGGCGCACGCTGTGGCGCTTCGGCATTTCGGGCGATCGCCCCATGCTGTTGGTGGAAATCAGCGCAGGGCACGGGGTGCGGCTGGTGCGCTCGATGGTGCAGGCGCTGCGGCTGTGGTCCTGGGGGGGGCTTCCATGTGACTTGGTGGTGGTCAACGCTGAACCACCGTCCTACCAGATGCCGCTGCAGCTCGCCCTTCAGGAACTGCAGGAAGTCCACAAGGCGCAGAGCACGGATGTGGACCCGGCGCGGGCCTGCGGCATGCACCTGTTGCGCCTGCCCGAACTCTCCGACCAAGAACTCACGACGCTGCGCATGCTGGCGCGGGTGCGCTTGTCGGCCGACGGGCGGCCGCTGCCGCAGCAAGTGCACGACCTGGCGCAATGGCACGACGCTGCGCTGGATGCACGCATCGACCAGAACCCTGCGTCGCCGAATCCGCCACTCGCCGGCAACCCAGGCGGTGCGCCGACAGGCGAATTCGACGCGCAGAGCGGAGCGTTCCGCTTTGACATCACAGCGCAACAGCAGCTCTCGCGCCCGTGGATCAATGTGCTGGCCAACCCGGATTTCGGCACGCAGGTGTCGGAAGCCGGCGCCGGCTACAGCTGGGCCGGCAACAGCCAGCAGCACAAGCTCACGGTCTGGTCCAACGATCCCGTCTCCGACCCGGGCGGCGAGACCTTCTGGCTGCAGAATGTGCGCACCAAGGCGCTGTTTGGCGTGGGCAAAGGGTTCGAAGGCGTGCGCAAGATCGAGCACGGCCAGGGGCTCACCGTGATTGAGCAGCGCCATGGCGATCTGGCGGTGCGCACGAGCTGGTGCGTGGACCCGCAGCGCCCGTTCAAACAAGTGCGCCTGGCCATCACCAACCTCGGGAGTGAGACGCTGCGCCTGCGTGCTGTCGGTCTGATCGAGTGGGTGATGGGCAGCCAGCGCCTGGACCGCCAGAGCGTTGCCACCGCGTGCGATGGCGGCGAGATGGCTGCTGCGCCCAGCGCATCGGTGCCGGTGCTGCTTGCCATCCAGCGCGACGCCCAATCGGGCTACGGTGGCAGCACGGCGTTCTTTGCCGTTTGCACGCCGCAGGCGCAGCCTGCGCCTATCGACTGGACCTGCGACCGGCGCGAGTTTTTTGACGCGCGCGGCCACCGTGTCGTGCCCGATCACCTGGCCGAGCAGGCAGGTCTGGGGCTGGACCCTTGTGCTGCGCTGTCGTGCCCGCTGGAGGTGCCGGCCGGATCTGGCCGGGATTGCGTCTTTCTGCTGGGCCATGGTGCAAGCCACGAGGAGGCGCTTGCGCTCGCTCGGGTGTGTCTCGATGAAAGCGCGGCGCAAGACGCCTCGCGCCGGGAAACGGCCGCGCATGCGCAGTGGGCGCAACTGCTGGCGCCCGTGCAGGTGCAAACGCCCGACCCCTTGTTCGATGCGCTGGTCAACCACTGGCTGCTGTACCAGGCAGTGGGTTGCCGCATGTGGGGGCGTGCGGGGTTTTACCAGGCGGGCGGCGCTTTCGGTTTTCGCGACCAACTTCAGGACGCCATGGCCCTGGCCATCGTCGCGCCGGACTTGCTGCGCCAGCAGCTCCTGCTGTCGGCCTCGCGCCAGTTCGAGGAAGGCGACGTGCAGCACTGGTGGCACCCGCCCACGGGCGCCGGGGTGCGCACCCACTGCTCCGATGATCTGCTGTGGCTGCCCGAAGCCGTGGCGCGCTACGTTCAAGTGACGGGCGATGTGGCCGTGCTTGACGAAGCGGTGGCATTTCTGCACGGGCCGGCCATACCCGAAGGCGGGCACGACGCCTACTTCGTGCCGACCGTGAGCAGCGCGTCGGCCAGCCTCTATGAGCACTGCGCCCGGGCCTTGGACCGCAGCCTCAAGGTCGGCGTGCACGGCCTTCCCCTGATCGGCTCCGGCGACTGGAACGACGGCATGAACCTTGTCGGCGACAAGGGGCGCGGCGAATCGGTCTGGCTGGCCTGGTTCCTGTGCGCCGTGACCGACGCGTTCCTGCCCCTGGCCGAGGCACGCGCCGACCATGAACGCGTTGACCGCTGGCGCCAGGCCGCGCAAGGCTGGCGCGTGGCGTTGGCCGGACCGGCGTGGGACGGTGCGTGGTTCAAGCGCGCCTTCTTCGACGACGGCACGCCGCTGGGCACGCGCGACGCGGCCGAGTGCCGCATCGACCTGATTGCACAGGTCTGGAGCGTGCTGTCCGGGGCGGCAACGCCCGAGCGCCAACACCTGGCCATGGCTGCGGTCGCTGAGCTGTTGGTGGACGAGAACGCTGGCCTCAACCGCCTGCTCACGCCGCCGCTGCAGCACATGAAGCCAAGCGCCGGCTACATCCAGGCCTATCCGCCCGGTGTGCGGGAGAACGGCGGCCAGTATTCACACGCCGGCGTCTGGAAGCTGATGGCCCAGGCGCGGCTGGGCGACGGGGATGGCGCCTACCGCACCTTCACCCAGCTGAGCCCGGCGCACCGCAACGCCGATCCAGAGCAAAAGGCGGCCTACGCGCTCGAACCCTATGCCATGGCGGGCGATGTCTACACCGAGGCGCCGTATGTGGGCCGAGGAGGGTGGAGCTGGTACACCGGGTCAGCGGCCTGGATGCACCGTGCGGCGGTCGAATCCATTCTGGGCCTTGAAGTGCAGGCAGAGCGCGTGCGCCTGCGGCCCTGCCTTCCTGGCCACTGGCCGCAGATTCACCTCCAATTGGTCCGAGGCGGCGCCACGCACCAGTTCACGGTGTGCTTCGACGATGCGCACGACGTGGTTTCTGATGCCCGCCAGAAGGGCGTGCAGATGCTGGGGGGAGGGGAGTGGGCTGTGCTACCGACTGGTGACGAAGGCGGCCGCTACTTGGTGGTCGTCTCGCGCAATGCGGCACCGAAACAGGTTGCCTCGGTGCCTACGGTGTAGGGCATGTACCGGGGCAGGTGGTATCGGCATCTGCCCGTGGTCTTGCGCGCAGGGCAATGCCGGCGTTAGGGCCATGCTGAACAAGTCCCTCACGCGCCGCGCATCCGTGCTTCGGGCGGTCTGCGGCGTTGCAAATCCTCGCCATAGCTGCGGCTATGGCTGCGGTTTGCGCCTTGCATCCCATCCCAATGCACGGCGCGCGTCATCGCGCTGACTTATTCAGCATCGCCTTAGGCCGGACAGAGACATACAAAAAGGTAGGTCGCTGTGCACGCCTACCTTGCGGTTTGAAAGCGGAGCCCGTTTTCGCAGGGCCCGATCTGCTTGCCTAGGGCTACTTGGGTTCCACGACCGTCGTGGTGGTGGTCACGCTCTCGCGCAGCAAACCGCCCTCCTTCACCGAGCCGCTGACCTTGCTTGCATCCTGCACACGGGCCACGCAAGCGGCTTGGTCCTCGTGGTTCTTGAACACGTCGCAGCGTTGCAAGGCGTTGTCGGCCAGGCGCGTGGCATCGTCGCTGGTCAGATTGCCGCGGCGCGAAGCCTGCAAGGCAGCGCCGGCTTCCCGGAGGCAGGTATCGCGTGCCTCCCAGGTGTTGCCGCTCAGGCAGGCCTGGCGGTCCTGCTCGTAGCGTTGGTGTGCCGCGTCGCTGGGTGCGGCGGCCTGCGCTGTGCCGACCAGCAGCAGTAGCGTCAGGGGCGCAAGCGACAAGGTGTATCGAATGGGGTGCATGGCAATTCCTTTGTGGTGCAGTGCTCTGCCGGAAGGCAGGGCATGGCCAGCAGCATGGCCTGCCCATGGGGGGCTGTCTGTCAGACGTTGATGACAGCGCACGTCCCCTAAACTCGCACACTTTCTCGCTTGGAGGGGCAGCATGGCCATATTGGGGGTGTCGGGGTACAGGTTCGATGTGGACGCCGCGATGGTCGATCTGGATGGCACGATGGTGGACACGCTGGGCGATTTCACCGAGGCGCTGGGCCGCATGCTCGCTGAGCTCGATTTGCCAGCGATTGGCGCCGGGTTGATCGGAAAAATGGTCGGAAAGGGCTCCGAGCATTTGCTCAAATCCGTGCTAAATCACGTGCTCCGGCAGAATGGCCAAGCGATTGATGCTACTGAAATAGAAGCGCTCTACACCCGCGCCTGGCCCGCTTACCAGCGGCACTACCACGCCATCAACGGCCAGTACGCACAGGTCTATCCAGGGGTGCGCGAGGGCCTGGAGTCGCTCGCCGGTGCCGGCCTGCGCCTGGCCTGCGTCACCAACAAGCCCACGGCGTTCGCCGAGGCGCTGCTCGTCGGCACGGGCCTGCGTGCCTTGTTTGTTCAGGTATCGGGTGGCGATGCCTTCGAGGCGAAGAAGCCCGATCCCCTGCCGCTGCTGCGCACCTGCGACGCCCTGGGCGTGCAGCCGGCGCGCACCTTGATGATTGGCGACTCGGCCAACGACGCCCAAGCGGCACGCGCTGCAGGCTGTCCGGTACTGCTGGTGACCTACGGCTACAACCATGGCCGTCCAGCGCGCGAGGTGGACGCCGACGCCTGGGTGGATTCGCTTGCAGCGCTCGCCCATGGCGCTTGAAGCGACAGGCCTCAAGCTTGCCCGCTCGGTGCGGCGAAACAGGCGGCTCAGTCCTTGCCGAGCAGGGCGTCCTTGAGCTTCCAGTCGGCCGGCTTGTTGCCCAGCCAGATACCCAGCAAGGCGTTGAAGAAGGCGGGTTCCTTGAACGGTTCGCCCTGGACCACGCCCTTGACCGTGATGATGGTGCCCTTGCCTGGCACCCAATCGATCATGAAGCTGTCGCCTGCCTCAAGCTTTTTGTGGTCAGAGAAAATCTGGCTCATGCGCAGCACGCCAGGGATGAGCTTGGAGAATGAGGCGCGGTCCATGTTGTCTTCCATGCCGCGGGAGAACAGCTTGCCTAGTTCCGTCGAATCGATTTCGCGCAGCATGGTGATGGACAGGCGCTTGGGCCCTGCCAAGGCAAACACTTCCGCCGGTGTCGAGGCCTTCTTTTCCAGGTACAAGCCTGCGGTATAGACCTTGAAAATGGCTTTGTAGCGAATGCCTGCACCATTGAGTTGCAGCGCGGAATCCTGCAGCTTCATGCTGTCCGCGTATTTCACATCCGCCAGGGTGACGGGAGCCGCATAAGTGCCTGCAGCCAGCAGGGCGCTGAGAAGACAGGTGAGGGCGGTACGGGAAAACCGTGGCATAGCGACTCCTAAAAAAAGAACGTTCGTACTATTTTATTGAGTGTTGCAAATTGTTCCGGCTTGCGCAACAGGGTTTTCGCTTAACAGCCGGGTTCCGTTTTGAGGCCATCCAACGCACGGTGCACGCGCGGTTTGCTACACTTTGCCGAATGTTCATTCACCGCGCATTCATCGCAGGTCGCAGCGACCGGGGAGCCTGGCCCTGGCGGGCTCGCACTGCACCGCGTTGTTAGAGCGTCCGGCCTGCTGCCTGGCGCCCGCCCCGGGGGCCTCCAGGCCCCCTACGATGAACCCCGGCGCGCCAGCCTGCTGGCCCGCCTGCCGCCTTGGCAGGACACCTCCGTGATCACTGAACTTGAATTCCACAGCCTCGCTCGCGAAGGCTACAACCGCATTCCCCTCATGATCGAGGCGTTTGCGGATCTCGAAACCCCGCTCTCCCTTTACCTCAAGCTGGCGCATGCCCAAGGCAATGGCGCGTACAGCTTCCTGCTCGAATCGGTGGTCGGCGGCGAGCGCTTTGGCCGCTACAGCTTCATTGGCCTGCCGGCGCGCACGCTCTTGCGCTCGCGCGGCTTCGGTGCCGACGCGGTGACCGAAGTGGTGACCGACGGCCAGGTGGTCGAAAGCGCGCCCGGCAACCCGCTCGATTTCGTCGAGGCCTACCAGAAGCGCTTCAAGGTGGCGCTGCGGCCGGGCCTGCCCCGGTTCTGCGGGGGCCTCGCGGGCTACTTTGGCTACGACGTGGTGCGCCACATCGAGAAAAAGCTGGAGCACAGCTGCCCGCCCGACACCCTGGGCATGCCCGACATCCTGCTGCTGCAGTGTGAAGAGCTGGCGGTTATCGACAACCTGTCGGGCAAGCTCTACCTCATCGTTTACGCCGACCCGGCGCGCCCCGAGGCCTACAGCGGCGCCAAGAAGCGTTTGCGCAGTTTGCGCGAGCAATTGCGCTATTCGGTCAGCGCGCCGCAGGTGCAGGCCAGCCAGGGCCACCCGGCGCAGCGCGATTTCGCCAAGGCGGACTACCTGGCGGCTGTGGAGCGCGCCAAAGAGCTGATTGCCGGCGGCGACTTCATGCAGGTGCAGGTGGGCCAGCGCATCCACAAGCGCTTCGATGCCAGTCCGCTGTCGCTCTACCGGGCGCTGCGCTCGCTCAACCCCAGCCCCTACATGTACTACTACCACTTTGGCGACAGCCACGTGGTGGGGGCCAGCCCGGAGATTCTGGTGCGCCAGGAGAAAACCGATCTCGGCGAGAAGGTGACGATCCGCCCGCTGGCCGGCACGCGCCCGCGCGCCGCCACGCCCGAACTGGACAAGCGCACCGAGCAGGAGCTGATCAACGACCCCAAGGAGCGCGCCGAGCACGTCATGCTCATCGACCTGGCGCGCAACGACATCGGCCGCATCGCCCAGACCGGCACGGTGAAAGTGACTGAGGCCTTTGCGGTGGAGCGCTACAGCCACGTCATGCACATCGTGAGCAACGTCGAAGGCATTCTGAAGCCCGGCATGAGCAACATGGACGTGCTGCGCGCCACCTTCCCGGCCGGCACGCTGACCGGCGCGCCCAAGGTGCACGCCATGGAGCTCATCGACCAGTTGGAACCCACCAAACGCGGCCTGTATGGCGGCGCCTGCGGGTATCTGAGCTACGCGGGCGATATGGACGTGGCGATAGCCATCCGCACCGCCATCGTCAAGGACGGCGAGCTGTACGTGCAGGCCGCGGCCGGCGTGGTGGCCGATTCGGTGCCCGAGCTCGAATGGCGCGAGACGGAACACAAGGCGCGCGCCATCCTGCGCGCCGCAGAACTGGTCGAGGAGGGCCTGGAATGACACGCGCGATCGAAAAAGTCAAGCCCTGCAAGGACATGCAGGACGTGCGCCGCGCCATCAACGCGCTGGACGACGTGCTCGTGCCGCTGCTGGTCGAGCGCGTCGGCTACATGACGCAGGCCGCGCGCATCAAGCAGCGCGCCAGCCAGGTGCGGGACGAGGCGCGCATCGAAGACATCGTGCAGCGCGTGCGCCGCGCGACCTCGAAGGAAGGCGGCGACAGCGACGTCATCGAGCAGATCTACCGCAGCCTGATGGAGGCCTGCATCGCCTTCGAGGAACGCGAATTCGCGCGGCTGCGCAGCCACGCCGCCCAGGGAGAAAGCGCATGAAGCTCTTGATGATCGACAACTACGACAGCTTCACCTGGAACATCGTCCAGTACTTCGGCGAACTGGGCGCCGACGTGGAAGTGGTGCGCAACGACGAAGTCACGCTGGCCGATCTGGATGCGCGCCTTGCGTCCGGCGCCATGGACCGGCTGGTGGTCTCGCCCGGCCCCTGCTCGCCGCAGGAGGCCGGTATCTCGGTGCCGGCCATTGCGCACTTTGCCGGTCGGTTGCCGATTCTCGGTGTGTGCCTGGGCCACCAGGCCATCGGCGCGGCGTTCGGGGGCCGCATCGTGCGCGCGCAGCAGCTCATGCACGGCAAGACCAGCGTCATCACCACCACGCAAACGGGGGTGTTCGCCGGGCTGCCGCGCCAGTTCACGGTCAACCGCTACCACTCGCTGTCCATCGAGCGCGCGAGCTGCCCCGAGGTGCTGGAGATCACCGCCTGGACGGAGGATGGCGAAATCATGGGCGTGCGCCACAAGCAGCTCCCCATCGAGGGCGTGCAGTTCCACCCCGAGAGCATCCTCTCCGAGCACGGGCATGCGCTGCTGCGCAACTTCCTGCTCCAAGGGGCCGATAAACTCCCGAAATCATAGCTGGAAGCGCTTGCTGCGTAACCGCTAGAGGCCAAAAACACCAAAACTTTTGGATCGACCCTTATGGCTGCTCACCAATGGTTGCTGTTTGTCGCCGCAGGCCTGCTGCTCAACCTCACGCCGGGGCCTGACGTGTTCTTCATCATCGCCCACGCCGCGCGCCGTGGCGCCCGCGCCGGCGTGGTGGCGGCGCTCGGTATTTCGGCAGGCTGCTGCGTGCACGTGGCGGCGGCGGCCGTCGGGGTCAGCGCGCTGGTTGCCGCGTCGGCCACGGCGTTTGGCGTGCTCAAGCTGGTCGGGGCGCTGTACCTGGTGGTGATCGGTGCGCGCATGCTGCGCGCCGCCCTGCGCGGCGAGCGCACCGCTCCGGGGACGAGCGCCGCCGCCGCGCCGGATGTGGACCTGTCCACGGTGTTTCGCCGCGGCTTTCTCACCAATGTGCTCAACCCCAAGGTGGCGCTCTTCTTCCTGGCCTTCGTGCCGCAGTTCATTGCCCCGGGCAGCGCACACGCCAGCGCCATGTTTCTGGCACTGGGCCTTCTGTTTACCTTTAACAGCACGCTCGTCAACAGCGGTTGGGCCCTTGCCACCGCCTGGGCTGCGCGGCGCGCGGGTGCCTTGCAGCGCGGGATGCGCTGGCTGGACGGCGTGGCCGGCACGCTGTTCATCGGTTTCGGGGTGCGGTTGGCGCTGAGCGACCTGCCCGCCGCCGCATGAGGTGCGGGCACGGCCACGCGTTGTGGAAGCATTTTCTGGAGCCGACATGAGCAGCACGACCACCACCCATTCCACGCAACAGGTTGACCTGCGCAGCGACACCGTCACGCAGCCCACGGGCGCCATGCGCGCCGCCATGGTGGCCGCGCCGGTCGGGGACGACGTGTTTGGTGACGACCCTTCCCTCAATGCCTTGCAAGAGCGAATCGCCGCCATTACCGGCAAAGAGGCCGCGCTGTTCATGCCCAGCGGCACGCAGAGCAACCTTTGCGGCATCCTGGCGCATTGCCAGCGCGGCGACGAGTACATCGTGGGCCAGAACGCGCACACCTACCGCTACGAAGGCGGGGGTGCGGCCGTGTTGGGCAGTGTGCAGCCGCAGCCCCTGGTGCAGGACGCGCAGGGCCGCATGCTGCTGGCCGACATTGCCGCCGCCATCAAGCCCGACGACCCGCATTTCGCACGCACCCGCTTGCTGTGTCTGGAGAACACCTGGAACGGCCACGTCATGCCCGATGACTACCTGCGCGGCGCCACCGAGCTTGCCCGCGCGCACGGCCTTGCCACCCATCTGGATGGCGCGCGCGTATTCAACGCCGCCGTGGCAACCGCCGCGCCCGGCCAGAGCGCCCTTGCGCGGGTCGGCGAGATCGCGGGCCATTTCGACAGCCTTTCGGTCTGCTTCAGCAAGGGCCTGGGCGCCCCCGTCGGGTCGGCGCTGTGCGGCTCGCGCGAGCTCATCGCGCGGGCGCGGCGGATTCGGAAAATGGCCGGTGGCGGCATGCGCCAGGCCGGCTTCTTGGCCGCTGCGGCGCAGCATGCGCTGGAGCACCATGTGGACCGGCTGGCGCAAGACCACGCCCTGGCGCAGCAACTGGCGGGCGGCCTGCAGGGCATAGCCGGCCTCAAGGTGCGCTCGGCCAGCACCAACATCGTGTTTGTCGATGTGGCGGACGGCCGTGGCCCGGCCTTGCTCGACTGGCTGCAGCAGCGCGGCGTGCGCGCCACCGGCCTGATCGGCCTGCGCTTTGTCACGCACCTCGATGTCGATGCCGCCGGCGTGGAATACGCGCTCGATTGCATGCGGCAGTTCTTCGCCCATTCGCCCGACCGTGCTGCCGTGCCCGCCGCCAGCGGCACGGCGGTGTACTGACCCCTTCCTACAGAAAGGAACGCCCCCATGTCCATCACCCCGCAGGAAGCGCTGCAGCGCACCGTTGAACACCGCGAAATCTTCCACGACGAAATGCTGCACCTGATGCGCATGGTCATGCGGGGCGAGCTCTCGCCCGTCATGACGGCGGCCATCATCACCGGCCTGCGCGTGAAGAAGGAAACCATCGGCGAGATCACCGCCGCCGCGCAGGTGATGCGCGAGTTCTCGACCAAGGTGCCGGTGGCGGACACAACGCACCTGGTGGACATCGTGGGCACGGGCGGCGACGGCGCGGCCAGCTTCAACATTTCCACCTGCGCCATGTTCGTCGCCGCCGCCGCCGGTGCGCGCACCGCCAAGCACGGTGGGCGCAGCGTGTCGAGCAAGTCCGGCAGCGCCGACGTGATGGAGCAGCTCGGCGTGCGCATCGACCTGCCGCCCGCGGCCATCGCGCGCAGCATTGCCGAGGTCGGCATCGGCTTCATGTTCGCGCCCAACCACCACCCGGCCATGAAAAACGTCGCCCCGGTGCGGCGTGAGCTGGGCGTGCGCACCATCTTCAACATCCTCGGGCCGCTGACCAACCCGGCCGGCGCGCCCAACATCCTGATGGGTGTGTTTCACCCGGATTTGGTCGGTATCCAGGTGCGCGCGCTGCAGCGCCTGGGCGCCGAGCACGCGTTGGTGGTCTATGGCCGCGACGGCATGGACGAAATCAGCCTGGGCGCGGCCACGCTGGTCGGTGAACTCAAGGACGGCCAGGTGCGGGAATACGAAATCCACCCGGAGGATTTTGGCCTGGCGATGGCCAGCAACCGGGCATTCCGCGTGGAGACGCCCGAGCAATCGCGCGACATGCTGCTCGCCGTGCTGGGCGGTGCAGAAGGTCCGGCGGCCGACATCGTCTGCCTGAACGCAGGCGCTGCGCTCTACGCGGCCGGTGTCGCCGAATCCATTGCCGACGGGTTGGTGCGCGCACGCGAGGCGCTGGCGAGCGGTGCGGCGAAGCAGCGTCTGGACCAGCTCGTCACCTTCACCCACGCCCAAGCCCCCACACTTTGAACATGTCCGATATCCTGCAAAAAATCGTCGCCACCAAGCACGAAGAAGTCGCACAAGCCAAGCAGCGCACGCCCCTGGCCACCATCCGCCAGGACGCCGAGAGCCGCGTGCTCACGCGCGATTTCGAGGCCGCGCTGCGCGCCAAAATCACGCGCGGGCAGGCGGCGGTGATTGCCGAAGTCAAAAAGGCCAGCCCCAGCAAGGGCGTGCTGCGCCCCGATTTCGAGCCCGCCGATATTGCCCAGAGCTATTCGGAGGGCGACGGCCAGGTCAGCGCCGCCTGCCTCTCGGTGCTGACCGACCGGCAGTACTTCCAGGGCCGCATCGATTACCTGAAGCAGGCGCGCGCCAGTTGCCAGCTGCCGGTGCTGCGCAAGGATTTCATGGTCGATGAATGGCAGATGTACGAGTCGCGCGCCATCGGCGCCGATGCGGTGCTGCTGATCGCCGCCTGCCTTGACGATGCGCAGATGCGCGACTTTGAAGCCATTGCCCGCGCGCTTGACATGGCGGTGCTGGTCGAGGTGCACGACGCTGCCGAGATGGAGCGAGCGCTGCGCCTGCAAACCCCGCTCATTGGCGTGAACAACCGCAACTTGAAGACCTTCGAAGTCAATCTGCAGACCACGCTGGATCTGCAAAAGCAGGTGCCGGCCGGGCGCCTGCTGGTGACCGAATCGGGTGTGGCCACGCGCGCCGATGTGCAGAAGTTGCGCGCCGCTGGCGTGCAGGCGTTTTTGGTGGGCGAAGCTTTCATGCGGGCCGAGGAGCCAGGGCTGGCGCTGGCAGAGCTGTTTGCGTGATGCACCCTTCAACGGGTACGAGCCGTCTTTACTACTGAATCAATAGCTGCTTGCGCAGATGGGATAAGCGCTGGAGGCCTTTTTGATATGAAATCCAACGCCCCCCCTCCCGATCAGCTCCAGACGGCCGATCCGCGCGACTGGCCGGTGGCGCCAGGCTGGCAACCGCTGGTCGATGGCTTCTTTGCCTCGCCCGCTGGCGTGCAGTTGCTGGCCTTTCTGCGCGAGCGCCTGGCGGCCGGCGCCAGCATCTTCCCGCCGCAGCCGCTGCGCGCGCTCGAACTCACGCCGCCTGAGAAAGTGCGCGTCGTCATCCTGGGCCAGGACCCCTACCATGGCCGGGGGCAGGCGCATGGCCTGGCGTTTTCCGTCGCGCCGGGCGTGGCGCTGCCGCCCTCGCTGCGCAACATCTTCAAGGAAATCGAGCGCGATCTGGGCCAGCCGCCGCCCGCGTTTCCGGTGCCCGGCGGCAGCCTGGTGGCCTGGGCCGAGCGCGGCGCCCTGCTGCTCAACACCACCCTCACCGTCGAAGAAGGCCGACCCGGCAGCCACGCCCGGCGCGGCTGGGAGCTGCTGACCGATGCGCTGATCGCCCACGTCGCCGCGCAGGCGCAGCCGGTGGTCTTCATGCTCTGGGGCGCGCACGCGCAGTCCAAACGTGCGCTCATCACCGCCCCGCAGCACCTGGTGCTGTGTGCCAACCATCCGTCGCCCCTGTCGGCCCTGCGCCCGCCCGTGCCCTTCATCGGCTGCGGGCACTTCGGCAAGGCGCGGGCGTTTCGCCTGGCGCATGGGGGCTGAAGGCACCGCGAGTCCGTAGGATCTCAGCCCGCGGGGCAGTCTGGAAACCGTTGTTTCAGATCGGCTGCGGACATGGTTTCGGCCAGATCCATGTTGCGCACGATAGGGATGTATTCGCCCGGCTCGGTAAAGCGGATCAGGGTGGTCACGGCCCGGTTGTGAGCGCCCTTTTGTTGGCAGCCGGCCAGTTCCAGCCCCAGGCCCAGCGCGCGTTGCCCGCCATCCGTTCCTTTCCAGCCCAGTGCTCTCGCACGCAGGGCCTGCAGCCGGGGCAGGGCGGCGGGGTCGACGCGCCAGATCTGCGTTGTGGTCTGGGGGCCGTCGTACTCTGCCAGCAGGCTGCGTTCGGCCGTGCTGCGCAGCTCCTGCAGGGGGAGTTTTTCCTCCAGTTGCTCGGTCACGGTGCCGCCGTTGGGCTGGCGCAGCTTGCGCGACACGCTCACGGTCAGCACCAGGCCCTGGCCATGGACTTGCACGCCGGGCCGGTGCACCACCGCAGCGCGCAGCGCTGCGGGGTCCAGCGTCTCCAGGTTGAGCTTGCGCAGTTTCCACAGCGAGGTTACGGGTACGCTGCCACAGGCGGCCAGCACGGCCGACGCCATGGCAAGCGCTGGCAAGACACGCCAGAGGGCGTGCAGCGCAGAGGCCGTCTGCCGCGCGGGCGGACGCTCGACGCGATCGGGTGGGGTGGGCAGGTCCAAGGCCATTGTTCGAGGGTATTTCTGTAAAACAGTATATTATTATTGTTTTACAGAAATTTCATCAGGTGCACACCATGTTTCCTTCCATGGCCTCTCAAGGTTCGCCGGTGCAGGAGCCCTCGTTTCGGCGCCTCGCCTGGGGTTTGCTGGTTGCCAGTTGGGTGTGTGCGCTGGTGTCGTTCGGGATTTCGCTGGCGCGCTGGGCGGCGATTGGACAGGAGGGCGGCTGGGCTGGCTGGATGCCTCTGACCGTGGTGCCTGCACAGGCCTTGCTGGCCGGCCTGACGCCGCCACAGTCCATGGACCTGCCGTGGCGCTGGGTGGGGGTGGGGCTCGAGTGCATCCCCGCACTGGCCATGTTCTATGCCGTGTGGTGCGTGCACCGCATTTGCCGTGCCTTTCTGGCGGGAGAGGTGTTCGGGCCCGTGGTGGTGCGCGGATTTCGTGGTGTCGGCTGGGGTTTTCTGGCGATGTTTGTGACCTCGCTGCTCTACCAGATGGGGGTGACGGCGCTGCTGTCGTGGCTCGCGTCCGGGCAGAACGGCGGGCTGATTGTGCTGGGCCTGGGTTCGTTTGAAATGAGCATGCTGGTGGTGGGGCTCATGATGCTGCTGCTGGCCCATGTGCTGGCTGAGGGCTGCCGCCTGCAGGCCGAAGCCAACGCGTTCGTGTAATTCATCCAGGACACCCACCCATGGCGATAGTTGTCACGCTGGATGAGATGCTTGTGCGTCGCAAGGTCAAGTCGCGGGATCTCGCAGCCCATGTGGGCATCACCGAGGCCAATTTGTCCCTGCTCAAGAGCGGCAAGGTCAAGGGCGTGCGATTTGAGACCCTGTCCGCCATCTGCAGCTATTTGCAGTGCCAGCCAGGGGATCTGCTGACCTGGATTCCCGATGAAGGGGCGGCGCCACCGGCTGGTCTGGCGAGTGGTTCCCCGCAGCAGTAAACAGGCGTGCGCTGTCCCGGCACGCCAGCGCCTGGTCTGGGCGGTGGCTGGGTCGCTGATGCTGCATGGCGTCGGGCTGGCGGTGCTGTGGCGGACGCTGGTGCCCCAGTCCGTCCTGCCGACGCCATCGCTGGTGCCGCCCCCGGCCATGCTGTGGGTGGCGCTGGCACCCACGCCCACGCCTGTGCCCGCACCGGCTGCCGGGGTTGTGCCGGGCGAAACTGGCGAAGCGGCCGGGGCGCGCTCCGCAGCGCCGAGGGCCATGAGGCGTGCCACGGTGGCCATCGTCCGGCCGCTTCCAAGGGGGCGCGTGCGCCAGTCCACCGCAAGCCCTGAGAGGGAGACGCCAGTGGTCGCCGCAGCAGCAGCGTCAGCATCAGCATCAGCATCAGCATCAGCAGCATCAGCATCAGCATCAGCATCAGCATCAGCGCAAAGCCTGCCCGCTTCTGCTGCGCAACCGCAGGCCGTTCTTGGGCCAGACATAGTGGCGCACGCGCTGGCGCGGGAGAGGGCCTGGCAGCGCCTGCAAGGGCTGGGCCATGCGCCACAGACCTGGGCAGGGGAAGTGCCCGCCACCATGGGCGCGGAGGCCGTGGTGCGCGATCTGCGTGGCCCCGGGGGCTCGCGCACCGCGAAGGTGTCGGGGCCGTGGGGCGACTATTGCGTGGAGCTGCCCTCCGCCGACCAGCCGCCGGTCATGGGGGCCGCGCCGCGCATAGCGCCTGCGCGCACCTGTCGTTGATGCCACCAGCCCGCCGGGAAGGCACAAGCGATCGCGTGGAACGCGATCCCAGCATGCCATGGCCGTGCGCGGCTGGCCGCTGCCAAAGGACTTCAATTTCGTGAGATGGAATCAATAACGCCGAGCCGGCAGAGCTGCGCCCGCCAACACGCTCTAAGATTTCACGGTTTTTTCACCACACAGAGGGACACCGCATGGCACAGCAGTTTCTGGAAATGCCCGACAGCCAGGGCTACTTTGGCGAATATGGGGGGCAGATCCTCCCGCCCGAGCTCAAGGCCGTGATGGACGGCATCAACGTCGCCTACGAAGAGGTCCGCAAGACGGCGGCGTTCCAGGACGAGCTGACCGACCTGTACGCGCATTACGTCGGCCGGCCGAGTCCGATTTTTTATGCCAGGCGCCTGTCCGATCGCCAGGGTGGCGCGCACATCCACTTGAAGCGCGAAGACCTCAACCACACTGGCGCGCACAAGATCAACCACTGTCTGGGCGAAGCGCTGCTGGCCAAGTACATGGGCAAGACCAAGGTGCTGGCCGAAACGGGTGCGGG
>Ga0207977_100104_pt1 | contig 14259 bp, 10 predicted proteins | sample LakWasMe98_LOW12_2_FD_183918 | JGI IMG/M metagenome (GOLD analysis project Ga0207977, IMG submission 183918) | Freshwater sediment methanotrophic microbial communities from Lake Washington under simulated oxygen tension - Sediment Metagenome... | ecosystem: Environmental > Aquatic > Freshwater >...
GCTCATGGCGGTTTGCGGGCTTTGCGTAATCACGGCGTCCATGGTGCCGCGAATCAAGAGCGCCCGCGTGTCGGGCGAGAGGCCGTGACCGACAAAGGCGACTTGTTGTGCGCGCCCGGCCTCTTCCAACGCGCGGGCAACGCCATCCGAGGCACCGCCAATGTTGTAGATGCCGGCCAACTCCGGGTGCTGTTCCAGCAGCACCCGGGTCTGCGCATAATTTTTCGCTGCGTCGTCATGCCCTTCACGCAGGCCCACGACCTCGACCTCGGGAAACTGCTCCTGAAACAGCTGAAGAAACCCGGCTTCACGGTCTTCATGGGCGCGGTAGCTCAGGCTGCCGGCAATCATCGCCACCTTGGTCACCCTGCCCGTACGCGGGCCGATGAAGCGGCCGATGAGGTAGGCCGCCGTCCGGCCCGCGGCGCGGTTGTCCAGGCCCACATAGGCCGCTCGCCGGGTACTGGAGATGTCCGAGATCAGCGTCACTGTGGGCACATTGCGCTCAGCCAGGCTGTCAACCGCTTCGCGCACCGCCGGGTGCTCCAGCGCCATGAACGCGACACCGTTGGCCCGCTCGCCAGCGCGCAAAAGGCTGCGTGCCAGTTCATCGGGGTTGAAGCTTTCAATGAACTCCACATGGCAGCACACGTTGTAAGGCGCCCAGTGGTCCTGCAAATAGCCGACGCTGTCACCCATCATGCGAATGAAGCGGTTGGTGCCGCCGGGCAACAGGAACGTAAGCCGCATAGGCTGCGGCGCAAGTGCTGCGTAGAGGTCGCTCTCGGGAAGGTAGCGCAATTGCGCAGCGGCGCGCAGCACGCGCTGTACCGTGGCCGTGCGCACGCCCGCGCGCCGGTTGAGCACACGGTCAACGGTGGCCGTGGAAACGCCTGCCAACCGTGCTACATCGGGCAAAAGTGCCGGTTTGGCGAACGTTTTGGAGCCCTTGGTCATCTCGGGTTTACCCTAGAAAAAACATCAAAATACATCAACAAAGTAATTTGACGCTATGGCATCCAACCCATATCGTCAAGGCTCTTTCTAAAAATGATGCATCAAAAGTCATCATCTATCAACCAGGAGACACCATGACAGAAATGACCCGCCGCAGCCTGTTGCGCACCCTGTCCGCTGTGCCGGTTGCCGGCATGACAACAGCCTTGCCGGCCATGGCGCAGACCGCCGAGTTCTCGCTCAAGTACGGCAACAACCTGCCCGTTACGCACCCGTTGAACATCCGCGCAAAGGAGGCCTGCGATCGCATCCTCAAGGAGAGCAAGGGGCGCGTGGACATCAAGATCTTCCCCAACAACCAGTTGGGCGGCGATACCGACATGCTTTCGCAGGTGCGCTCGGGCGGCATAGATTTCTTCACACCCTCGGCGCTGGTGATCGCTACCCTGGTGCCTGTCGCGGCCATCAACGCGGTGGGATTTGCCTTCTCTGACTACAACCAGGTGTGGTCGGCCATGGACGGTGATCTGGGCGCCCACGTGCGCGCCGCCATCGCCAAGATGCGCCTGCACACGTTTGAAAAGATGTGGGACAACGGCTTTCGCCAGACCACCAGCAGCAAGGCGCCGATCACCACCGCCAAAGACCTTGACGGCCTGAAGATCCGCGTGCCGGTCAGCCCGCTGTCGATCTCCATGTTCAAGGGGCTGGGCGCCTCGCCCACCAGCCTGCAGTTCAGCGAGGTGTATTCGTCGCTGCAAACCAAGATCGTGGACGCGCAGGAAAACCCGCTGCCGATCATCCAGGTCGCCAAGCTGTACGAAGTGCAGAAATTTTGCTCGCTCACCAACCACATCTGGGACGGTTACTGGTTCATTGCCAACGGCCGCACCTGGGAGCGCCTGCCGGCCGACCTCAAGGCCATCGTGTCTGCCGCCATCAACGACGCCGGCATGGGGCAGCGGGACGACATCAAGAAGCTCAACGAGTCGGTCGTGGGCGACCTGCAGTCCAAAGGCCTGGCCATCAACCGCCCTGCCGCCGACACCTTCCGCGCCAAGTTGCGCGAAGCCGGCTTCTACGGCGAGTGGAAAGGGCGCTTTGGCGACGAGGCCTGGGGCTTGCTGGAAAAGTCGGTGGGCAAGCTGGCCTGATTCGACCCACGTTCCCCGAGCGGCGCTTGCGCGGCAGCATGGCTGCTGCGCGGCTGGGCGCCTTGGCGAGCAATTTTTGAAAGCACCCCACGTCCATGTCTCACGCCACTGATCCTGCGTCCGAGTTGCCCACCAACCCTGTCAGCGCGCTCGCGTGGCGGCTCGACCATGGCTTTGGCATGGTGATGGAAACGTTGGGTGCGGCCATCGTGCTGATTGAGATCGCCGTGCTGTTCTCGGGCGTGGTGGCGCGATACGCGCTGCACGCACCGCTGGTGTGGACCGATGAGCTCGCGTCCATCCTTTTCCTGTGGTTGTCCATGCTCGGCGCCGTGGTGGCCTTGCGCCGAGGCGACCACATGGCCATGACAGCGATCCTCAATCGGGCCAAACCCGGCACGCGCGCCATGCTCCAGACGGTAGCCATTGCTGCAGCCCTGGCATTTCTGGCCCTGGTGGTCTGGCCTGCCTACCAATACGCCGATGAAGAGCGCTACATCATCACCCCAGCACTGGAGGTGAGCAACGGCTGGCGTGCATCCGCGATTCCGTTCGGTGCGCTGTTGATGATCGTCGCGGCCGTACTGCGCCTTTTCAAATTCAGCACGCTGCGGCAGATCGGTCTGGCCATCACCATCACCGCTGCACTGGTCGCGGCCTTCTGGCTGGCCCAGCCGGTATGGGCGATGCTCGGAAAACTGAACCTCATCGTGTTTTTCGTGGGAGTGGTGGCGGGCTGCGTGTTTGCCGGCGTTCCCATTGCCTTCTCGTTTGCGCTGGCCACCTTCGGCTACCTCGCGCTCACCACACAGACGCCCATGGTGGTGATGGTCGGGCGCCTCGACGAAGGCATGTCGCACCTGATGCTGCTGGCCGTGCCACTGTTCATTTTTCTGGGCGCCCTGATCGAAATGACGGGTATGGCGCGCGCCATGATCGGGTTTCTCGCCAGCCTGCTCGGCCATGTGCGCGGCGGCCTGTCGTATGTGCTGATCGGGGCGATGTACCTGATCTCGGGCATCTCGGGCTCCAAGATCGCCGATATGGCAGCCATTGCGCCGGTGCTGTTTCCTGAGATGAAAAAACGCGGCGCCAAACCGGGCGACCTGGTCGCACTGCTGTCGGCGACCGGCGCACAGACGGAGACCATTCCGCCGTCCATCGTGCTGATTACGATCGGCTCGGTCACTGGCGTGTCGATCGCGGCACTGTTCACCGGCGGGATGCTGCCCGCCGTAGTGCTGGGCGTTTGCCTGTGCAGTGTGGTGTGGTGGCGCAACCGCAACGAAGACCTGAGCGGTGTGCGGCGCTTTCCGGCGCGCGAGATCGGGCGGCTCTTTCTGGTGGCCCTGCCGGCGATTTTGCTGCCCTTTGTGATCCGTGCCTCGGTCGTCGAAGGCGTGGCCACGGCCACCGAGGTTTCGACGATCGGCATCATCTATTCGGCCCTCGCCGGCCTCGTGTTCTACCGGCGATTCGACTGGCGGCGCCTACGCCCCATGCTCGTGGAAACCGCCTCGCTGGCCGGCGCCATCATGCTCATCGTCGGTTGTGCCACCGCCATGGCCTGGGGCTTGACGCAGTCGGGCTTCTCCACCGATCTGGCTCGGTTCATGGCGAATATTCCGGGCGGGCGGTTTGGCTTTCTGGCGATCTCCATCCTCGCCTTCATCGTGCTCGGTTGTGTGCTGGAAGGCATTCCCGCGATCGTGCTGTTTGGCCCCCTGCTCTTCCCTATTGCCCGTGCCGCCGGCGTGCACGAGGTGCATTACGCCATGGTGGTCATCCTGTCGATGGGTATTGGTTTGTTCGCACCACCCATTGGCGTTGGCTACTACGGTGCCTGCGCCGTCAGCAAAGTCGATCCGAGCGAGGGCCTGAAGTACATCGGCGGCTACATGGCAGCGCTGGTTCTCGGCCTGTTACTGGTCGCCGCCATTCCCTGGATTTCCACAGGCTTTCTCAAGGGCTGAGCCACAAGCCACCCGATTCCTCACGCTGATTGAAAGAACCCCATGAGCCGACATTTCGGAGAAATTCGCCAACTGGGCTATGTCGTGCACGACATCGAAGCCGCTATGGACTATTGGAGCAAGACACTGGGCGTCGGCCCCTGGTACTACAACCCCCAGGTGCCGATCGTCAACTACCGCTACGACGGCCAGGCCTACCAGCCGCACAACTCGGTGGCGCTCGCCAACTCGGGCTTTGTGCAGGTGGAACTCATCCAGACGCGCAACGACGTACCCTCGATGTACCGCGACTTCCTGCAAGCCGGCCGCACCGGTCTGCAGCATGTGGCGTACTGGACGCAAGACTATGACGCCGACATCAAGCGCCTGCTCGCCCAGGGCTTCAAGCCCAAGATGAGCGGCGAAGTTGGCGAACGCGGGCGTTTCATCTATTTCGACACCGAATACCACCCCGGTACGGTCATCGAGCTGTCGGAGGTCGCCGGGCCCAAGGGGCGCCTGTTCGACCTGATCCGCACCTCCTCGCAAGGCTGGGACGGCAGCGACCCGGTGCGTCCCTTCCCTGATCTGAGCAGTCTCTGAGGGTTGGCGCAGCATGAATACCGATCGCATCCTGGCCCGCTATCTCGTGGAAACACCGCTCGATCCTGCGCGCGTGGCCGAAGTGATGGCGGGCGAGCAGTCCTGCGGCACCTTTACGCGCGTGGCAGGCGAAACCGATGCATTGCGCAAGCGCGCCCGGGCCACGGTGCAAGGCATCACCACCCTGGCCACCACCAGTGCCCCGAGCCTGCCCAACGCGTGGCTCACGCGGCACGCCCCGAGCGGGCCCTGGCACCAGGTGCAGATCGACATTGCGTACCCGGTGGCCAACATCGGCGCGAACCTGCCCACGCTGGTGGCCACGGTCGCCGGCAACCTGTACGACCTGGGCGAAGTCACCGGCATGCGGCTCGAAACCTTGCAACTACCGGCCGACTACCGCACGCAATTCGAGCTGCCCGCCGTCGGCATCACCGGGACGCGGCGCATTACCGGCGTCGACCAGGGTGCACTGGTGGGCACCATCATCAAACCCAACGTGGGCCTGTCGCCGCAGCAGACGGCCGAACTGGTGCGCACCCTGTGCGAGGCCGGCGTCGATTTCATCAAGGACGACGAAGTCTGCGCCAACCCGGTCCACGCACCGCTGGCCGAGCGTGTGCCGGCCGTCATGGCCGTCGTGGGTGCGCACCAGGAACGCACCGGCAAGCACGTAATGGTGGCGTTCAACATCAGCGACGAAACCGACGCCATGAAACGCCATGCCGATCTCGTGGCGCGTGAAGGCGGCTCCTGCGTGATGGCCAGCATCAACTGGTGCGGCTACTCGGCCATGCAGACCTTGCGCCGCCACACCCCGCTGGCGCTGCACGCCCACCGCAACGGCTTTGGCGCGCTCTCGCGCCACCCGGGGCTCGGTATCGGCTTTCAGGCGTACCAGACCCTGTGGCGCCTGGCTGGCGTGGACCATATGCACGTGCATGGACTGCAGGGAAAATTCGCGCAGGCCGATGAGGAAGTCGTCCAATCTGCGCGCGACTGCTTTACGCCGCTCATCTCAGGGCTTGACGACCGCGTCCTGCCAGCGTTTTCTTCCGGCCAGTGGGCGGGCACCGTGCCCGCCACCTGGGACGCCATCGCCAGCGACGATCTGCTGTTCATGTCGGGCGGCGGCATTCTGGCCCACCCGGACGGGCCAGCGGCCGGCGTCATGAGCCTGCGCCAGGCTTGGCAGGCCGCTCGTTCGGGAACGCCTTTGGCTGATTTCGCCCGACTGGCGCCAGAACTCCGCCGCGCGCTGACGTTCTTTGGCCAATAGCCCGGGAACGAGCACCCCCTGCCATGGCCGTCTCTAAGATCGCACCACCGCGCATCGCCTATTACGCGGACGACTTCACCGGGGCCACCGACACGCTGGCCAACGCAGCCCGGGCGGGCCTGCGCGCCCTGTTGTTCCTGACCCTGCCCACACCAGCGCAGCGCGCACGGGCAGGTGCGCTCGATTGCCTGGGCATTGCTGGCGCCGCACGCGCCATGGCGCCAGCTGAAATGGCCGCCGAACTCGCGCCCGTGGGAGCCTTCTTTGCCGCTTCGGGCGCACGGGTGCTGCATTACAAATGTTGCTCTACTTTTGACAGCGCGCCCCATGTGGGCAGCATCGGCCAGGCGGTGCGCAGCCTGCGCCCCTATGCCCCCAACCCGTGGGTGCCGGTTGTCGGTGGCCAGCCGAACCTGGGGCGCTACTGCATCTTCGGCAACCTGTTTGCCGCCGCAGGCAGCGGGGGTACGGTGCACCGCATCGACAGACACCCCACCATGCGCCAGCACCCGGTCACCCCCATGGGTGAGGCCGATTTGCGGCGCCACCTCGCGCAGCAAGGGCTGGTGCAAATAGGCGGGCTCGACTACACCGCCTATGAAGCGCCAGAAGCAGGCCAGTTGACACGGCTTCAAGCCTTGCACCTGGCGCACCCCGATGCCGTGCTGCTCGACGTCGCCCGGCCGGCCGACCTGGTTCCCGTCGGTCGGCTGATCTGGCGCGCTGCGCTGCAGCAGCCCCTCCTCGCGGTCGGCCCCAGCAGCGTGGTGCAGGCTCTGACCGCCGCATGGGCCGCCGATGAAACGTCCATGCCTGCAGCGCAAGCGAACCTGCCGATCGGTCCATCCAAAGGGCCGGTGCTGGTGCTGGCCGGCAGCCTCTCGCCGATTACCGCCACCCAGGTGCAGCACGCCACCTCGTTCTCCCACGTCGCGCTGGACCCTGCGCAACTTGTGAACGCCGATGGCGCCTACCGCCAGCGGTTGGCCCTCGAAGTGGCCGCAGCACTGCAGGACGGACACCATGTGCTGGCCTGCACGTCGAGCGCGGGCGGCAGCCCCGCCGCAGGCTTGTCCATCGGTTCGCGACAGCTTGCCCTCGCGTGCGGCGAATGGCTGGCAACCGTGCTGAACCACACCTCGGTGCGCCGCGTCGGGATTGCCGGGGGCGACACCTCCAGCCTTGCGGCACTCGACGCCTGGGGCCTGTCGCATCTGGGCCAGCTCTCGCCCGACCAGGCGCTGTGCCGGCTGCACAGCAACGTCCCGGCGCTCGACGGCCTGGAGCTCATGCTCAAGGGCGGGCAGATGGGGCCACCGGATCTGTTCGAACGTCTGGTGCGCGGCGCAGCCTGACAGCGCCTGGGCGGTGCAATGGCCTGGAACAGAAAAAATGAATGAAAATGGCTGCTAGCGCTTATATGTAAAGCGTTTGTAGCTATCTATTTGTGAGTTTCACAAGTAGGGCGACAGCAGCCATACCAGCCGATTGCGCAGCCGTGCGGGCAGATGCTGGCGGGCCAGCGTGGCGGCATCGAGCGGCGTGGCGCGGGCGATGCGGGTGTCGATCAGCGGGCTGAGCTTGCGCACCAGTTCGCCGTCGTGGCATTCCAGGTTGTATTCAAAGTTGAGCCGCAGGCTGCGCGCGTCCCAGTTGGTCGAACCAATCAGCGCCCAGGCGCCGTCCACCACCAACAGCTTGGCGTGGTCGAACGGCGCCGGCGTGAGGTAGATGCGGCAGCCGGCTGCCAGCAGTGCGTCGAACTGCGGGCGCATGGCCCAGTCGAGCAGCGGCAGGTTGCTGCGCACCGGCAGCACGATGTCCACCACCACGCCGCGCAGTGCCGTCGTCTGCAGCGTGCTCAGCACCACTTCATCGGGCAGAAAGTACGGCGTGACGATGCGCACCCGCTGCCGCGCCGCAGCCAACGCGCCCAGAATGACCTGGCGCATGTGGTCCATATCGGCGTCCGGGCCATCGGTCACGCCCCGCGCCAGCACCGAGCCACTGGGCTGCGGCGGCGCAAACCAGGGCGCGCCATGCAGGCGCTCGCCCGTGGTGAACGCCCAGTCGGTGGCGAAAGCGCGCTGCATGTCGGTGGCCACCGGCCCACGCACTTCGAAATGCAGGCAGTGCACGGGCGTGGCCGGCTGCCTGCCGATCCAGTGGTTGGCGCTGATGTTCATGCCGCCGGTAAAACCGATCACGCCGTCCACCACCAAAATCTTGCGGTGGTTGCGCAGGTTCACATGCGAGAGCACGCGCGTGAATGCAGGCGGCAGGAACGCGGCACAGGGAATGCCCAGCGCCCGCAGGCGCCGCAGCACGCCGGTCGGCCGATAGCGCGATCCCACGGCATCGATCAGCACGCGCACCTGCACGCCCCGCGCTTGCGCGCGCGTCAGCGCCTGCACAAAGGCTTCGCCCACGGCGTCGTTGTGGAAGATGTAGGTCAGCAGCGTGACGGACTGCCCGGCCGCGTCGATCGCTGCCAGCATCGCCGGGTAAGCGATGTCGCCATCGGGCAGGGGCAGCACGCTGTTGCCCGCCAGCAGCGGTTTTCCCGTCACCTGACGGGCCACCCGGGCCACGCCGCCTAGCGGAGCATCCACCGCCTCGTCGGGGACTGCAAAGGCTTCGGCCAAGTCGCCTTCGCTCTGCCAGGCTTTGCGCAGGCCCAGCGCCACCCCAGTGCGCCCGATGCGGTTGATGCCCAGCAACCAATACGCAAGCGCACCACCGAACGGTGCCAGCCAGGCCAGACCAATCCAGCCGACTGCAGCGTGCACTTCGTCCTTCTTCATCAGCGCATGCAGCGTGACGGCGATCGCCAGTGCGATGTGCACCGAGGAGACCAGCCACAGCGCAAAGCCATGCAGCATCAGCAGCAACAGCGAGGGCAAGGACGTTTCCATGCGGTGATGTTAGGCGAGTGCGCGTGGGTTCGGTCTGCCCACAGGCCTGCGGCGAATGCTCGCCTCAGCCCAGCACCACCGCCCTGCCTGTCAAACGCTGCGCCAGCCCCTGTGCCAGCCGGTTGGCAATGCCGTAGATGGACAGCTGCGGGTTCGCGCCCACGCTGGTCGGAAAGAGCGAGCCGTCGTGCACCGACAGGTTCTCGATCTGCCAATGCCCGCCGTCTGCACGCACCACGCCTTGCGCCTCCGTTGCGGCCATGGCGCAGCCACCCATGACATGGGCGCTGACCACCTTGGTGAGCAGCGGCTTCATGGGCAGTGCCGCAATGGCGCTGCGCGCCGCGTCCCACGAGGTGTAGGGGTGCGATCGCTCGTGCACCGGCAGCACCTCGCGCGCACCCGAAGCAAACTGGATTTCGGCCATGGCCAGCAGCGCGCGCCGGGCGCCTTCCATCACGAAATCGGTCAGCGGGTAGTCCAGCACTGCCGAGCCATCGCTGCGCAGCTTGACCTGGCCGCCCGGCGCCTGCGGGTGAAAGCCGTCGCGCAGCAAGGCCAGCAGCACATGGGTGTGCGGAAATTTCGCCAGCATGTCGGCGTGCGGCTGGCCGTAGCCCGGCATGGTCGTGGCCATGATGACCGGGTGCAGGGGCGGCGCCTCCAGCTTGAAACCCATGGGGCCGTCAATCGGCTGCGTGTCCATGAAATGGTCGGTGTAGATGGACTGCGGCGCGCCCGCCCAGCCCTCCACCCGCTGCTCCAGCACGGCCGCCGACATCACCACCGGGTGCAAAAAAGTGCGCGCGCCCAGCAGCGCGTGCGGGTCGGGCGCCTTGGAGCGCAGCAGCACCGCCGGTGAATTGATGGCGCCGCCCGCCAGCACAAAGTGCTTGGCCACGATGGTGGTGGCAATCTGGCCAGGTGCCACCGGTGCGCTATTGGGCCGCACGGCCACGCAGCGCAGCGCCTGCGCTTTGCCGCCATCCAGTACGAATTGTTCAGCGCGTGTTTCCACCAGCAGCGTGGCGCCGTGGTCCAGCGCCGCGGGGATGGTGGTCACCAGCATGGACTGCTTGGCATTCGTCGGGCACCCCATGCCGCAGGAACCGAGGTTCCAACAGCCTTTGACGTTGCGCGCAATCACCGACGCGGAAATACCAAGCTTTTGCGCCCCGCGGTGAAGCAAGGCGTTGTTCTCGTTGGGCTCCGTCAGCCAGGGCGCGATGTGCAAGCGCCGCTCGGCCTGATCAAAATACGGCGCCAAAGCTTCACGGTGGTAATCCTTCAGCCCTAAACGCTCCTGCCAGAAGCGCAATGTGGACTCGGGCGTGCGAAAGGAGCTGGTCCAGTTCACCGTGGTGGATCCGCCTACGCAACGCCCCTGGAGGATGGAGATGGCCTTGTCCTCGGTTTTGCGGCTCGCACTTTCCTGGTACAGCGAGGGATAGGCCTCGGATTCATGCTGGTGGAAATCGCTGCTGCTCTTGAGCGGCCCTTCTTCCACGATGACGACGGCCAGACCCGCCTGGGTCAGCAGCTCGGCGGTGATGCCGGCACCGGCGCCCGAGCCGACAATGGCGACGTCGCAGGTGATTTTGGCAGGCAGTGCGCCGTGGACGCCGCCCAGCACCTTCCAGCCGCGCTGTAAACCCGCGCGGATAGGGTCAGGAAATTGGCTCATACGAGGAAGATCAAAGAGGCAAAGGCCCGGGGTAGCCCAAAGCGGCCCAGGAGCTTTCGTCAGACATGTAGGCGCCGCCCACGATCTCGTGCAGCGCCTGGTAGGCCTGCTGGCGCAGCGCCAGGCTGGAAAAACGCATCCCTTCCAGGGCGGCCTGCACCTGTGCCTCGCTGGCATCGGCCCAGGCCGGCGCCAGGCCCGCCAGCCCCAGGCGCCCTGGCGTGGTGCACAGCAAGCCCAAGAGTTGCGAGAGTTCGGCTTGCACCGCAGGCGGCAGGTTGGCCGTCAGCACGTCGATGCGTTCGACCATGCCCGCAAGTGCGCGACTGCGTGCCTGCGCATCAACAGGCAGGGTGCCTTGCAGGATGGCGCGGCCCAGGCTGGCAAACAGCCCACGGGCCGACGCAGAAAGGCGCCCCTGCTCCAGGCCCGGCCGCAGCAGCACCGCGGCCCCACCCGCCAACGCCAGTACGGCGCCGGACACCAAGCCCAGTTTCAAAAGAGATCGTCTTTGCATCGGACAAATATCGCACGCGATGCATGAGCAGCTCTAGAGGCTGGCACCTAGAGGGCACGGGGGTTTTCCTCCATGCCGCGGATCCGATCTGCGTCAACTCCAGTGCAGCAAACACTGTACGCGGAACCTCGCCGCCTTTGCCAAAACTTCCTCGCCGCTACCCCATCCGCCATTCGGGAGGGGGGGTGGAAAGCCGTTACCCACCGTGCAACCACCATCTCCCGCTGCTCACTGGTCGCGCAGCCGGTACATCCAAAAACTCTCTTCTTGCTCGATGGCCGCAAGCAGGTCCGTAGGGCTGTGGCCCGTATTGCGCCGGACGTCGCGGCACAGGTGGGCCTGGTCGGCATACCCACAGTCCACAGCCATTTCGGCCCAGTCAAGGGAGCCTCGTTGGTGCGATGCCATCGCCCGAAAAAATGTTTCTTCCGCACGCTCCATGCGCCGCAAATCCCGCAGAGGCTGGCCTGCCCATTGCTTGATGCGCCGCTCCATCTGGCGCATGCCAACGCCCACCCCCGACTGCGCTGCCCGCAAGGCCAAATTCTCGACCCAATAGTGAAACCGATCCGCCCGAAGCACGGTACCATCGCGTACCAGCTCCCAGCGTGGCTCCAGAAAATCTTCAAACAAGGCGATACGGCGCGCGTCATCGGTTGCCCGGAGCACCTCTTGCGCCATGGTCCCCCATGCGGCGCCAAATACTTCTTCCAGCGGGACCACACGATTGACCAGGGAACTGACGGGCACACCGCTAAGGGCTTCCACCGCCGCCGGAGTCAGCGCCACCATCAAAGCCTCTACCGGTCCTGGGTTATGGCTCACAACCGGCACACTGTGCGGGCCGATCAACGAAATACGCGGCGTTACTTCGCAGATGGCCTGGTCGCCGCGTTGAACGACCGTGGCGCCTCCCTGAAACAACCAACAGATTGCGCACAGCGGGGATGCAGGGAAATGGTTGTACCGCTGCTCAGGACCAAGCGCCAGGCCCGCTGTGCTTCGAACAATATGCCCTCGCACACAAGACGCAAGCGACAAGCGTGGCGCCAAGAGGGCGCAGCGGACACCCGACTCCGGAACAGTGGCGACAGGCAAGTGCATACGCAATTCTAGGCTGCGCATACGTGTCGGAATCGTTCAATACAGCCCGCCCAAGGGTGCGCGAAACTGCGGCCGAACCAATGGCCCCGCCTTTGGATTCCTGCTTTTTCGACCTCTCGCCGCCCTGCACCATGCATCCTGTCATTCTGAGAAATATCTCTCGCACCTACCGCTTAGGCAGTGTGGATGTCCCCGCCTTGAGCGACATCCATCTTGAGATCCGTGCCAATTGCTTCACCGTCATCTGCGGGCCTTCGGGCAGCGGCAAGACCACGCTGCTCAATGTGGTGGGCTGCATCGACCGCCCAGACCACGGCGAGGTCCTTGTTGCCGGGCAGAACGTGCTGGCGCTGTCGGACGACGCGTTGTCCGACTTTCGCGCCCGAAACCTCGGTTTCATCTTTCAAAACTTCAACCTGTTGCAGGTGCTCACCGCCTATGAGAATGTCGAGTACCCCTTGCTGCTAAGCGGCATGCCCGCCCCGCAGCGGCACGAGCGCGTGCGCTCGCTGCTCGATGCGGTGGGCCTGTCTGACAAAGCCCGGAACCGCCCAGGCCAGCTCTCTGGCGGGCAACGCCAACGCGTGGCCATTGCCCGTGCTCTGGCATCCGCACCGACCCTGGTGCTGGCCGACGAACCTACCGCCAACCTCGACAGCCACACCGGCGCGGGCATCATTGCCCTGATGCGCCAGATGCAGCGCGAGCACCATGTGTCGTTTGTGTTTTCTTCGCACGACCCGCAGGTGCAGGCGGCGGCCGACGACACGGTGACGATTTGCGACGGGCGCATCACCTCCATCGAACGGCTCGCCGAGTCTTCAATGGTGCTGGCATGAACACCGTGTCGCTCGCACTGCGCAACTTGCTGCGCAACCGCCGCCGCTCTCTGGCAACCTTGCTGGCCATGGTGATTGGCCTGTGCGCCATTTTGGTGTTTGGCGGCTACAGCAGCAGCACCATCTACTCCATGCAGACGGGCTATGTGCAGTTGCATGGGCACCTGCAAATCCAGCGCAAGAATTATTTTCTGGATGGCAGCAGCAACCCGACCGCCTACGGCATCGCGGATTACGAACGCATCATGGAGCAGGTGCGACGCGACCCGGTGCTCGCACCCATGCTGACGGTGGTCACGCCCAAACTGCAATTGAGCGGCATTGCCGGAAATTTTGCAGCCGGGGTCTCAACCAATGTGCTCTCGGCCGGTATCGTCGCCCCGGAACAAGCACAACTGCGCGCATGGGACGACTACGGCAACATGAGCTACGCCCCGCCCATCGCCCTGCTGAACACACCGGGCAATGCGGTAGTCATTGGCACCGGCGTGGCACGCAAGCTGCAGTTGTGCCAGGCGCTGAACGTGCACCCCTGCCCGACGCCCAGCATTGCGAAAAACACGTCCGCTGCACCGACGCCGGACGACATTGCGGCCCTCTCTGCACAGGAAGCGCCCAGCGCCTCCGCCAAACAATCCACCCATATTGAAATGCTGGCCGCCACGGTGCAAGGCGCGCCCAACGTGGTGGGGCTCGACGTGGTGAAAGCAGAGAACTTCGGGCTCAAGGAGTTTGACGACAGCTACACCATGATGCACCTCGCCCAAGCTCAGCGCTTGGTCTATGGCGGAGCCGCGCCACAGGTCACCGCTATTCAAATCCAGCTGCACCACACCGCGCAGATGGCGCAAGCCCGAGCACGGCTCACACAGTTGCTGGCGCCCGAGCTTCAAAAGGGTGAATTGGAGGTGTTGGACTATGAAACCCTGGCGCCCATTTACGGCCAGACCATCGAGTTCTTTCAATCGGTGTTTGGCTTTATCGCCATACTCATCGGCGTCATCGTACTGTTCACCGTGGGCAACACCATGGGGATGGCCGTGGTGGAGCGCACCACCGAAATTGGCACCTTGCGCGCCATCGGTTTGCGCCAAGGCGGTATTCGCCGCCTGTTCGTGACAGAAGGCCTGGTGCTGGGGGTGGCGGGCGCCGTACTGGGCACGCTGATAGCGCTGGCGCTGGCCGCATTGATCAACCACAGCGGCTTGACCTGGACGCCGCCCGGCTATGTCTATGCCTACCCGCTCAAGGTACG
>Ga0207977_100113_pt1 | contig 12233 bp, 7 predicted proteins | sample LakWasMe98_LOW12_2_FD_183918 | JGI IMG/M metagenome (GOLD analysis project Ga0207977, IMG submission 183918) | Freshwater sediment methanotrophic microbial communities from Lake Washington under simulated oxygen tension - Sediment Metagenome... | ecosystem: Environmental > Aquatic > Freshwater >...
TTGACACCGAACCAGCCGATACCGCAAGCCTCTACACCGGCTACCTCATGCTGCTGGCCGCCATTCCAGCGGTCTGCGGGTTTATCGGCATGTCCCTCATCGGCATGGGAATGTTTGGCGTGTCGATGCGCGTCCCTTTCCTCTGGGGCCTGGTCAACATGGTGGTGTCGTACGTGCTGAGCCTGGTGGGTGTGTACGTGCTGGCGCTGATCATCGACCTGCTCGCGCCACGCTTTGGCGGCGCGAGCAGCCGCATTCAGGCGCTGAAAGTGGCGGTGTATGCCAGCACTGCCGCCATGTTGGGAGGGGTGTTTGCGCTGCTTCCCATGCTGTCAATGCTGGGCCTGCTGGCAGGGCTGTACTCCATTTACCTGCTCTACACCGGCCTGCCGATCCTGATGAAAAGTGCCCAGGAGAAGTCGGCCGCCTATACGGCGGTAGTCATCGTCGCTGCCATTGTGCTGGGCTTGGTCGTAGGCGCCGCCAATGCGCTGTTCATGCCGCGCAGTGCCAGCCACTGGGCGGGCGGAGACGCCGCGACGGTCTCGGTGCGCACACCGGGTGGCGAAGTCACCATTGACAGTGCCGGCATTGCGGCAGCGCAGAAAAAAATGGAGCAGGCGGCGCGCAGCATGGAGCGGGCGCGCAGCCAGAATGACCCGACGGCCATGGCCGCTGCCACGCGCGAGGCTACGGCTGCGGCGGCCGGCATGCTGGGCGGTGGCCAGGCACTGGAGGCCCAAACGCTCAAGGCGGCGCTGCCCGAGCAGCTTGGCGGCTTGGCACGCACTGCGTTCGAAGTGCAGGACGGCGCGGCCCTCGGCCTGCCCACCAGCCAGGCGAGCGCCAAGTACGGTAGCGGTGAGCGCGCGGTGCGCGTGGAAATCATGGACCTGGGTGGGCTTGGTGCAATGGCGGCTGCGGCCATTGGCATGGTGCAAGGCGAAAAGGAAGACCAGACGCACGCCGAGAAGACATGGCAGGAAGGTGGACGCACCCTGCACGAGAGCTATGCCAAGGACGGCAGTGCGGCAGAGCGCAAGATCGCGCTCAAGAACGGCGTGTTGGTGAGTGTCTCTGCCGACCATATGGACATTGCCGCACTGCGCAGCATGGCGGACCAGCTCGATGTGGCCAAGCTTGAGCACTTGGAACGCAAGAAGCCGTAAACGTTTGCCCCGGCCCGGCTGCCGCAATCGCTGGGCCGATAAAATCGGCGGCTGTCTTCCCACCGGGCTCCTGCCATGAATAGCACTCTTTCCCCGCCTGTCGGCGCCGCGTTTTCAGGCATGGCGGCAGAGGCGCAAGTGGTGCAGGACACGGTGCGCTGGCTGGAGCGCGCCGTCATCGGTCTCAATCTGTGCCCATTTGCCAAGAGCGTGTATGGCAAGGGGCAGATTCACTACGTGGTGTGCAGCGCTACGGGCATCGCCGAGGTGCTGAGGTGCTTGGAAACGGAGTTGCTTGCGCTTGCTGCACTGCCCGCTGCAGAACGCGATACCACCTTGATCATGCTCCGAGCGTGTCTCGGTGATTTTCTCGATTTCAACGATTTTCTTGACGAGAGCGATGCACTGCTCGAATCGCTGGAGCTTGCGGGCGTTCTGCAGGTTGCCAGTTTTCACCCGCAGTTCCGGTTTGCCGGAACGGGCGATGACGACGTCTCGAATTGCACCAACCGCGCCCCTTGGCCCACCTTGCATCTTTTGCGTGAAGCAAGCCTGAACCGCGCCGTCGAGGCTTTTCCAGATGCCGAGGCTATTTTCGGCCGCAACGTAGAACGGCTTGAGGCGCTGGGCGCAGCTGGCTGGACGGCCCTGGATGTGGGTGCGCGGGCGCTGCCTCAAGGTGGTTTACCCGGCGAAGTGGCGCTGGCAACCGGTGAAGACGCATGAAGCCGCGCGAGCGCGCAGCTGGCCAGGACAAAGGCGCCGTGGCCGATCTGCCCGAGCTGCGGCCTGGGCAGTCAGTGGAGTTGCTGAAGGAACTGCACATCCTGACCCGCGATGGCCGGCTCAATCAGGACTCGCGCCGCAAACTCAAGCAGGTCAGCCATCTGTTCCAGTTCATCGAGCCTTTGCTGGAAGAGATGGCGGCCGATGGTCACGCACCGTTGCTGGCCGACCATGGCGCGGGCAAGTCCTATCTCGGCTTCATCCTCTACGACCTGTATTTCAAGGCGATGGGGCGTGGACACATCTACGGCATCGAAACGCGCGCCGAGCTGGTGGAAAAATCGCGTGCGCTGGCCAAACGGCTTGGGTTCGAGCGCATGTCCTTCCTGAACCTGTCGGTTGCGCAATCGCAAGACGCTGCAGAGCTGCCTGAGCGTATCGACCTTGTGACCGCATTGCACGCCTGTGACACCGCGACGGATGACGCCATTGCCTTTGGGCTGCAAAAGCATGCCCGTGCCATGGTGCTGGTGCCCTGCTGTCAGGCGGAGGTCGCTGCCTGCCTGCGTGCCGGCAAGGCGTTGCAACTCTCCCGCACCCCATTGGCCGAGTTGTGGCGCCACCCCTTGCACACCCGCGAGCTGGGCAGCCAGATCACCAACGTGCTGCGTTGCCTGCATCTGGAAGCCAGTGGCTACCAGGTGACTGTCACCGAGCTCGTGGGTTGGGAGCACAGCATGAAGAACGAACTCATCATCGCGCGCTACACCGGCCAGAAAAAGCACAGCGCCACGGAGCGCCTGCGCGCCATCCTCCAGCAATTCGGACTGGAATCCAGTCTGGGCCCCCGTTTCGGGCTCACAGCATAATTGGGGTCAGACCCCTTTTCTGCCTTTGGAGGATTGCCATGGCCCGGCTGCCACGTCTCACGGTTCCGCACTATGCCCACCACGTGATCCAGCGGGGCAACAACCGGCAGGCCATCTTTCACGACCAGCGTGATTACGAGCGCATGCTGGACACCCTGGCCGAATATGCAGAGAAGTTCCAGGTCGCCGTACACGGTTACGTGCTCATGCCTAACCATTTGCACCTGTTGGCAACACCTGTGACTGCCGACGGCTTGCCGCAGATGATGCAGGCGGTGGGGCGCAGTTACGTGCGGTGGTTCAACCAACGCCACACACGCACCGGCACCTTGTGGGAAGGGCGGTACCGCTCAACCCTGATCGAGACCGAACGCTATCTGCTGGCGTGCATGGTCTATATCGACCTGAATCCGGAGCGGGCGGGGTTGGTGCGCAGCCCGGCGGAATGGGCCTGGTCGAGTTGTGCGAGCCATCTTGGTCTGCACACCGACCGCTTGGTGACGCCGCATGCTTTGCAGTGGGCCATGGGCAATACACCTTTCGCGCGAGAGGCCGCGTACCGGGAGCTCTTGCAAGTGGGGATCGACCGCAAGCAACGCGAAGCGCTGACGGAGGCCACGCTTCGCGGATGGGCGCTTGGCGGGCCTGAATTTGTTGCCGGTTTGCACGCGCATACCAATCGCCGGGCGATCAAGTCGGCTGCCGGTCGGCCACGGCTTGAGCGGAAAAATAAGTAAATAAACCCCCATTTCCCTTAGGGCGCAAATGAAATAAATGCTATCAATTTTGATATGTCCCTAAATTAATTTAAGAACCTGGTTTTTAAAAATAATTGGAATCTGACCCCAATTATTTAACTTGCACAAAGTTGCTGCAATGCACTAATCTTGGCGTCCCTGCGAAAACAATGAGGAATGCGCCATGACCACGGCCGCCGAAATCGAGCATCTGAAACAACATGGTCTGTACTCGTCTTCGAACGAGCACGACGCCTGCGGCCTGGGCTTTGTGGCCCATATCAAAGGGGCCAAGCGCCACGATATCGTCACCCAGTCGCTCAAGATTCTGGAGAACATCGACCACCGTGGCGCCGTCGGTGCCGACAAGCTCATGGGCGATGGCGCGGGCATCCTGATCCAGATCCCTGATGCGCTGTACCGTGAGGAAATGGCGCGGGCTGGGGCTGCCCCAGACGGTTCTGTCGGCGTCACCCTGCCTCCGGCAGGTGAATACGGCGTGGGCATGATCTTCTTGCCCAAGGAGCATGCTTCGCGCCTGGCCTGCGAGCAGGAGATGGAGCGTGCCATCAAGGCCGAGGGCCAGGTGTTGCTGGGCTGGCGCGATGTGCCGGTGAACCGCGATATGCCCATGTCGCCCACGGTGCGCGCCAAGGAGCCCATTCTTCGGCAGGTGTTCATTGGCCGTGGCAATGACGTCATCGTGCAGGATGCCCTGGAGCGCAAGCTCTACGTCATCCGCAAGACCGCCAGCGCCGCCATTCAGGCGCTGGGCCTCAAGCACAGCAAAGAGTATTACGTGCCGAGCATGAGCAGCCGCACGGTGATCTACAAGGGTCTGCTGCTGGCTGCCCAGGTGGGCACTTACTACCTCGATTTGCAGGATGCACGCTGCGTCTCGGCCATTGGTCTCGTGCACCAGCGCTTTTCGACCAACACTTTCCCCGAGTGGCCGTTGGCCCACCCGTACCGTTACGTCGCCCACAACGGCGAAATCAACACCGTCAAGGGCAACTACAACTGGATGAAGGCGCGCGAGGGCGTGATGGCCTCGCCCGTGCTGGCGGCCGACCTGCAAAAGCTCTACCCCATCAGCTTCGCCGACCAGTCCGACACCGCAACGTTCGACAATTGCCTGGAACTGCTGACCATGGCGGGCTACCCGATCAGCCAGGCCGTGATGATGATGATCCCCGAACCCTGGGAGCAGCACACCACCATGGACCCGCGCCGGCGCGCGTTCTATGAATACCACGCTGCGATGCTCGAGCCCTGGGACGGCCCGGCTTCCATCGTGTTTACCGATGGCCGCCAGATTGGTGCCACGCTGGACCGCAATGGTCTGCGGCCCTCGCGCTACTGCGTGACCGACGACGATCTGGTGATCCTGGCGTCCGAGTCCGGCGTGCTGCCGGTGCCGGAAAACCGCATCGTGCGCAAATGGCGTTTGCAGCCCGGCAAGATGCTGCTGATCGACCTGGAGCAGGGTCGCATGATCGACGACGACGAGCTCAAGGCCAACATCGTCAACACCAAGCCGTATCAGCAGTGGATCGAGAACCTGCGCATCAAACTCGACAGCATTGGGAACGGCGATGCGTCGGTTCCGCCACTCGTGATGAGCGAGGGTACAGATGGCGCGCAGCAGGTATCGCTGCTCGATCGCCAGCAGGCCTTTGGCTACACCAAGGAAGACATCAAGTTCCTGCTGGCGCCCATGTCGCGAAATGGGGAGGAGGCCATCGGCTCCATGGGCAACGACAGCCCTTTGGCCGTGCTCTCGGGTCGCAACAAGCCGCTGTACAACTACTTCAAGCAGTTGTTCGCCCAGGTGACCAACCCGCCGATCGACCCGATCCGCGAGGCCATCGTGATGTCGCTCAACAGCTTCATCGGCCCCAAGCCGAACCTGCTGGACATCAACCAGGTCAACCCGCCGATGCGGCTCGAAGTGAGCCAGCCCATACTCAATGGGGCCGATATGGCCAAGTTGCGCGACATTGCACGGCACACGCAGGGCAAGTTTCGCAGCAGCGTGATCGATGTCACCTACCCGCTGGCCTGGGGCCGCGCGGGTGTGGAGGCCAAGCTGGCCTCGCTGTGCGCGCAGGCGGTGGATGCGATCAAGAGCGGCGCCAACATCCTCATCATCAGCGATCGGGCGATGAACGCCGAACAGGTGGCGATCCCCTCGCTGCTGGCGCTCTCGGCCATCCACCAGCACCTGGTGCATGAGGGCCTGCGCACCACGACTGGCCTGGTGGTCGAGACCGGGACAGCGCGCGAAGTGCACCACTTTGCCGTGCTCGCCGGTTACGGCGCCGAGGCCGTGCACCCCTGGCTGGCCATGGAAACCCTGGCCGACATGCACAAGGACTTGAGCGGTGATTTGTCCGCCGACAAGGCCATCTACAACTACGTCAAGGCCATTGGCAAGGGCCTGTCGAAGATCATGTCGAAGATGGGTGTCTCGACCTACATGAGCTATTGCGGCGCCCAACTGTTCGAAGCCATTGGCATTTCGAGCGCCACGGTGGCCAAATATTTCACCGGCACCGCCAGCCGCGTTGAAGGCATCAGCGTGTTCGAGATCGCCGAGGAAGCCATCCGCATGCACGAAGCTGCGTTCGGCGACAACCCGGTGCTGGAGAACATGCTTGACGCTGGCGGCGAATACGCCTGGCGCACCCGCGGCGAAGAGCATATGTGGACGCCGGACGCCGTCGCCAAGCTCCAGCACAGCACGCGCTCCAACAACTGGAACACCTACAAGGAATACGCCCAGATCATCAACGACCAGAGCAAGCGCCATATGACGCTGCGCGGCCTGTTCGAGTTCAAGTTCGATCCGGCCAAGGCGATCCCGGTGGACGAGGTCGAGCCCGCCAAGGAAATCGTGAAGCGCTTTGCCAGCGGCGCCATGTCGCTTGGCTCCATTTCCACCGAAGCACACGCCACGCTGGCGGTGGCCATGAACCGCCTGGGCGGCAAGAGCAATACCGGCGAGGGCGGTGAAGACTCAGCGCGCTACCGGCAGGAACTCAAGGGCATTCCGATCAAGCAGGGCGACAGCCTGAAAAGCGTGATCGGTGACGAGAACGTCGAAGTCGATCTGCCCTTGAGGGACGGCGACTCGCTCAGGAGCCGCATCAAGCAAGTGGCCTCAGGGCGCTTTGGCGTCACGGCGGAATACCTCTCCAGCGCCGACCAGATTCAGATCAAGATGGCGCAGGGTGCCAAGCCGGGTGAGGGCGGCCAGCTGCCTGGCGGCAAGGTCAGCAATTACATCGGCAAGCTGCGCCACAGCGTACCGGGCGTGGGGTTGATCTCCCCCCCACCGCACCACGACATCTACTCTATCGAAGACTTGGCGCAGCTCATTCACGATCTGAAGAACGTCGCGCCGCATGCCAGCATCAGCGTGAAACTGGTATCCGAAGTGGGCGTGGGCACTGTGGCCGCAGGCGTCGCCAAGTGCAAGAGCGACCACGTGGTGATTGCCGGGCACGACGGCGGCACGGGCGCATCGCCCTGGTCGTCCATCAAGCATGCCGGCGGCCCTTGGGAGATTGGTCTTGCAGAAACCCAGCAGACGCTGGTACTCAACCGCCTGCGCGGTCGCATTCGCGTGCAGGCCGATGGCCAGATGAAGACCGGCCGCGACGTCGCCATTGGGGCGTTGCTGGGCGCCGATGAGTTTGGCTTTGCCACCGCCCCGCTGGTCGTCGAGGGCTGCGTGATGATGCGCAAGTGCCATCTCAACACCTGCCCGGTGGGCGTGGCCACGCAGGACCCGGTACTGCGCAAGAAGTTCTCGGGCAAGCCCGAGCACGTCGTCAACTATTTCTTCTTCGTCGCCGAAGAGCTGCGGCAAATCATGGCCCAGTTGGGTATCCGCAAATTTGACGATCTGGTGGGCCGCAGCGACCTGCTCGACATGCGCAAAGGCCTGGAGCACTGGAAGGCCAGCGGGCTTGATTTTTCGCGCCTGTTCGCGCAACCGGATGTGCCGGCCGACGTGCCGCGTTTCCATGTCGAAGCGCAAGACCACAACATCGAGCACACGCTCGACCGCAAGCTCATCGAGCGCAGCCGCCCGGCCATTGAAAAGGGCGAACGGGTGCGTTTCATCGAGGTGGCCCGCAACGTCAACCGCTCGGTGGGTGCCATGCTCTCGGGCGCGGTCACCCGCGTGCACCCCGAAGGCTTGCCAGACGACAGCATTCACATCCAGCTGGAAGGCACGGGCGGCCAGTCGTTTGGCGCATTCCTGTGCCGTGGCATCACGCTGTACCTGATTGGCGACGCCAACGACTACACCGGCAAGGGCCTCTCGGGCGGTCGTATCGTGGTGCGCCCCAGCCTCGATTTCCGCGGCGAGGCGGCGCGCAACACCATCGTCGGCAATACCGTGATGTATGGCGCCACCAGCGGCTCGGCTTACTTCGCCGGTGTCGCGGGCGAGCGCTTTGCGGTGCGCCTCTCGGGCGCCACGGCCGTGGTGGAAGGCACGGGCGACCATGGCTGCGAGTACATGACAGGCGGCACCGTGGTGGTGCTGGGCAAGACTGGTCGCAATTTTGCCGCTGGCATGAGCGGTGGCGTGGCCTATGTGTACGACGAGGACGGCCAATTCGACACGCGTTGCAACATGGCCATGGTGACGCTGGAGCGCATTCTGCCGCACGACGAGCAGCAGGCCAGCCATGCGCGCTCCACCTGGCACGAGGGCCAGAGCGATGAAGAGCAGCTCAAGCGCCTGCTCGAAGAGCACAACCGCTACACCGGCAGCAAGCGCGCCCGCGAGCTGCTGGACAACTGGGCGGCGTCGCGCAGCAAATTCGTCAAGGTGTTCCCCACCGAATACAAGCGCGCGCTCTCGGAAATGTACGAACGCCAGGTGCTGGAAGACCCTGCCACACCGTCCGTGGTAGAGCACGAGCCGACCGCCGTGGTTGCCAAGTAAGCCATTGAACCCTCACGAGGACAAAAACATGGGAAAAATCACTGGTTTCATGGAGTACGACCGCATCGAAGAGGGCTACCCGCCCCCGGCCGAGCGCGTCAAGAATTACAAGGAATTTGTCATCGGTATCACCGATGCGCAGGCCAAGGTGCAAGGTGCGCGCTGCATGGACTGCGGCACGCCGTTTTGCGTCAGCGGCTGCCCGGTCAACAACGTCATTCCGGATTTCAACGATCTGGTTTACCAGAGCGACTGGAAGAGCGCGTTCACGGTACTCAACTCGACCAACAACTTCCCCGAGTTCACCGGCCGCATTTGCCCCGCCCCGTGCGAGGCGGCCTGCGTGCTCAACATTAACGACAATGCGGTAGGCATCAAGAGCATCGAGCACGCCATCATCGACCGCGCCTGGGAGCATGGCTGGGTCGTACCCAAAGTGCCAGAGCACAAGACCGGCAAGCGCATTGCCGTGGTGGGTGCTGGGCCAGCGGGCATGGCGGCGGCGCAGCAGCTTGCGCGTGTGGGTCATGACGTGACGCTGTTCGAAAAGAACGACCGCATCGGCGGCCTGCTGCGCTACGGTATTCCGGATTTCAAGCTTGACAAAGTGCACATCGACAAGCGCGTGGCGCAGATGGAGGCCGAGGGCGTGGTGTTTCGCACCGGCGTTTTTGTCGGCAGTGCGCAGGACGGCCTTGGCAAGGACTCCAAGGTGAACAACTGGGCCAAGGAAACCATCACGCCCGAGCAACTGCGCCAGGACTTTGACGCCGTGCTGCTGACCGGTGGCGCCGAGCAGTCGCGCGACCTGCCAGTGCCAGGGCGCGACCTCGCCGGCATCCACTTCGCGATGGAATTCCTGCCGCAGCAGAACAAAGTCAACGCTGGCGACAAGCTCAAGGGCCAGATCCGCGCCGATGGCAAGCACGTCATCGTCATCGGTGGCGGCGATACCGGCAGCGACTGCGTGGGCACCAGCAACCGCCACGGCGCGGCCAGCGTCACGCAGTTCGAAGTCATGCCCATGCCGCCCGAGGTCGAGAACCGGCCGCTGACCTGGCCTTACTGGCCGATCAAGCTGCGCACCAGTTCCAGTCACGCTGAAGGCTGCACGCGCGAGTTCGCCATCTCCACCAAGGCGTTCACTGGCGAGAAAGGCAAGGTCAAGGGCCTGACCACCGTGCAGGTGGAATTCAAGGACGGCAAGCTGACCGAGGTGGAAGGCACGGAAAAACACTATCCCGCCGACCTGGTTTTGCTCGCCATGGGCTTCGTCAACCCGGTCGCCGCGGTGCTCGACGCCTTTGGCATCGAGAAAGACGGCCGCGGCAACATCCGCGCCAGCACCGAGGAGGGCGGCTACGCCACCAACGTGCCGGGTGTGTTTGCGGCGGGCGATATTCGCCGCGGGCAAAGCCTGGTGGTGTGGGCGATTCGGGAAGGCCGGCAGGCCGCTCGCTCCGTGGACCAGTTCCTGATGGGATCGAGCGAGCTGCCCCGCTAAGACGTTCCGGGTTCGGCCTTCTCGAACCGCCCAGAGGGCGCAGGATGGTGCTGCGGGCTGGCCGCCCGCAGTGCGCGAAGGCCGGCAGGCCGCTCGTTCGGTGAGCCAGTTCCTGATGGGATCGAGCGAGCTGCCCCGGTAGCAGGAAAAATATGGTGAAAATGGCCTCTAGCGCTTATGGAGTAAGCGCTAGCAGCTATGGTTTGCATAGTAAATCCCGCCAATACCCCATAGGCAGCCAACCGTTTTTGGAGTTGCGGGCCGTCCTGTCTGGGACAATCTTGGGTTTTTCCAAGCAGATTCCCCTGACATGAACAAACGTTCCGCCCTGATCGCCCTCTCTCTCAGTGCCTTGCTGGTCGCCTGCGGCAAGCAAGAGGCTGCGCCAAGCGCCACGGCCGCTGCGCCAACGCCGGCAGTGGTGAGCAAAATCGTCGTCGGTTTGGACGACAACTTCCCACCCATGGGGTTTCGCGACGAGAAGAACGAACTGGTGGGGTTTGACATCGACATGGCACGCGAGGCGGCCAAGCGCATGGGCGTGGAAGTGGAGTTCAAGCCTATCGACTGGAGCGCCAAGGAGGCCGAGCTTTCGGCCAAGCGTGTCGACGTGCTCTGGAACGGCCTGACCATTACCGAAGAGCGCAAGAAGAACATTGCCTTCACGGCGCCCTACATGGAGAACCACCAGATCGTGGTGGTGGCCGCGGCCTCGCCCATCAAGACCAAGGCCGATCTGGCCGGCAAGGTGGTGGGCGCGCAGGACGGCAGCAGCGCGGTCGATGCCGTGAAGAAGGACGACGCGGTCTTCAAGTCGTTCAAGGAATTCAAGACCTTTGGCGACAACGTCACCGCGCTGATGGATTTGAGCACCGGTCGGCTTGACGCCGTAGTGGTGGACGAGGTGGTGGGCCGCTACTACGTCGCCAAGAAACCGCAGGACTACGCGGTGCTCGATGAGAACTTCGGTACCGAGGAATACGGTGTCGGCGTGCGCCAGGGCGACACCGACCTGCTCGCCAAGCTCAACCAGTCTCTTGCCGGCATGAAGCAGGACGGCACGGCGGCCCGAATCGCCACCCAGTGGTTTGGCAAGGACATCACCAAATAAACCCCCGCTTGCCCCACGCGCGCCTCGGTGCGTGTTGCAAAGGACTGCATGGATTACCTGCTCTCGATGCTGGCGCCGCTGTGGCAGGGCGCGCAGGTCACGCTCAAGCTCTTTTTCATCACACTGGCGCTGGCTTTGCCGCTGGGCCTGGTGCTGGCGCTGGCACGGCTCTCGCGCTGGGCGCTGCTGCGCACGGCGGTCAGTGGCTATTTGTGGCTGATGCGCGGCACGCCGCTGATGCTGCAGATGCTGTTCATCTACTTTGCGCTGCCCTTCGTGCCGGTGGTGGGCGTGCGCCTGCCCGATTTTCCGGCGGCGGTGCTGGCCTTTGCGCTGAACTACGCCGCCTACTTCGCCGAGATCTTTCGCGCCGGCATCGAGGCGGTGGACCGCGGCCAGTACGAAGCGGCGCGCGTGCTGGGCCTGAACTACCGCCAGACCATGCGCCGCATCGTGCTGCCGCAAATGGTGCGGCGCATCCTGCCGCCCATGAGCAACGAGACCATCACGCTGGTCAAGGACACCTCGCTCATCTACGTGCTGGCGCTCAACGACCTGCTGCGGGCCGCGCGCGGCATCGTGCAGCGCGACTTCACCACCACGCCCTTCATTGTGGCTGCCGCGTTCTATCTGGCCATGACGCTGCTGCTCACCTGGGGCTTTGCGCGCTTGGAAAATCGCTATGCACGGCAAGACGCCTGAGTTCATGATCGAGGCACGCGGCCTGCACAAGCGCTTTGGCAGCGTGCCGGTGCTGCGTGGCGTGTCGCTGGAGATTGCGCGCGGCGAGGTGGTGGCCATCATCGGCCCCTCGGGCTCGGGCAAGAGCACGCTGCTGCGCTGCCTGAACCACCTGGAGACGATCGACAGCGGCAGCATTGCCATCGAAGGCGAAACCCTGGTCAGCACCGACGCGGACGGCCGCTGCAGTTATGCGGCCGAACGCGATCTGCGCCGCATCGGCCGCAAGACCGGCATGGTGTTCCAGCACTTCAACCTGTTCCCGCACCTCACGGTGCTGGAGAACATCACGCTGGCACCAGTCGATGTGCTGGGTCTGGCGAGCGATGTGGCGCGTACGCGGGCCGAGGCGCTCTTGGCGAAGGTCGGGCTCAAGGACAAGGCAGGCAGCTACCCTGCGCGGCTCTCGG
>Ga0207977_100116_pt1 | contig 12008 bp, 7 predicted proteins | sample LakWasMe98_LOW12_2_FD_183918 | JGI IMG/M metagenome (GOLD analysis project Ga0207977, IMG submission 183918) | Freshwater sediment methanotrophic microbial communities from Lake Washington under simulated oxygen tension - Sediment Metagenome... | ecosystem: Environmental > Aquatic > Freshwater >...
ACGATGCCCGAGACGCCAGCGTTGATCCAGGCGACGTGCTCGGGCAGCAACAGGGGCGCGGCGCGGTTCGTCATGGCGACTGCATCATGCGCGAAAACGCTTGCGCGTCAACGCCAGCGCTACCCAGAACGCCAGCACGGTGGTGGCAATCAGCGTCCCCCCGCTCTGCAGCACGTGCTGGGGCCACTCGTCCATGAACAGCGGCCGCACCAGTTCCACTGCGTTGGTCAGCGGCAGCCAGTCCGAAATCGTGTGCACCAGCGGCGGCAGTTGCTCGCGCGGGAAGAACACCCCCGAGAGGAACATCTGCGGCGTGAGCACCAGGGTGAAGTAGTAGGTGAAGAAGTCGTAGCCCTTGGCCAGCGCATTGAAGATGAGCGCGATGGCCGAGAACATGATGCCCACGCACAGCAGCACCGGCCAGGCCACCAACAGTTTGGGGCTGTGGCTGATGCCGAGCGCCAGCATCACCAGCAAAATCGCCGTCACCGTGAACAGCGCCTTGAACGCCGCCCACAGCAGCTCGGCCAGCAGCACGCTGTCGAGGCTGACCGGTGTGTTCATGATGCCTTCCCAGGTCTTTTGCACGTGCATGCGCGAGAAGGCCGAATACAGCGCCTCGAAGCTCGCCGCGTTCATGGCGCTCATGCAGATCGAGCCACTGGCCAAAAACAGGATGTAGGGCACCGGCTCGCCATGCACCGTGAGCTTGCCCACCAGCGCCCCCATGCCGTAGCCGAAGGCCACCAGCCACATCAGCGGCTCGGCGATGTTGCCCACCAGGCTGGGAATGGCGAGCTTGCGCCAGACCAGCAGGTTGCGCAGAAACACCGGCCACCAGTTGCGCGAGAGGTCGGGCGCGCGCCATACCGAGGGAGTGGACGGCGCTTCGGCGGATGCCGCGGGTGGGACAACGGTTTGCATGCGCGCATTGTGCTGTGCAGACCTGGTTCTTGCCGAACCACGGCATGGCCTTGGGTTCTCCGTTTCTTCTCAGTGCATTGATGCCGAATCAATACCCCGTTCCCACCGGCTGGATTGACGCTGTCTGCGGTCATCCCTACCGTCCGTTGTGCGCTGGCGTGCAGTCGGACGGTGGGCGTCGGCCGATGCCGCAGATAGCTTTGAGGAATGACACTTTCACGCCGGTGTCTCCGAGGCAACCATCAGCGAATTCAATCGCGCCAGTGCCGCCGCAACGATACGGCCCTGCGCCTCGATGTTTTGAATGATCTGCTGTGGCGTTCGGATATCAACATCAACAACGGCTGTCGGGTTGACGGCCTTCAGGTCAAACACAGCAGCATCAATGTCGGCCGCCTGGGTTTCAAGGTCACGGGCGGCCTTGTCTTTTTCAAGAATCTGGCTTGTCAGCGCTGCCAGCTCGGCGTCACTGGCCTTGTCCTTCTTCAAGCGCTTGACCTGCTCTTTCAAGTCCACCACGGCGGCCTTGATTTGTGCGGCCTCTGCGAGCAAGGGCTGCATCTCAGCCCGCGCCTTGGCGCGCCGGGCGGCAAAATCCACGGTCCAGGAATAACGGCTTGCGCCCTCGGGCTTGCCATGGTGCGGCAACATGCGGGCGTAACTGGGGAAGGGTTTGCCTGCGTTCGCCTCGTCGGCTTGCCAATCGGCAGTAAGGATGACGGGCAATGCCGTGTCGGCCAGCACCGTGCCATCGGGCGCAAAACCAAAGTGCGCCAGCGTCAACGGCGTCTTCTTGCCCACCTTTACGTGAGACAGATCGTAGTACCACGTCTTTTCGGTCTTCTTGCCCTTGGTGAAAAACAGCAAATTGGTTTTCACGCCCGCGCCAGCGGTGGAGAACACGCCTCCCGGCAGGCTGACGATGGCCCACAGATCGCATTCGTCCACCAGCTTGCGCTTGGTTTCGACAAAAGCGCTTTCGTTGGTACGAAACAGCAAACCCTCATCCAGCACGATGGCGCAGGTGCCCTGGGGCGCCAGCTCGCTGAGGATGTCTTGCACAAACAGCACCTGGGTGGCGCTGGTTTCAAAAGCAAAGTTTTTCTGTGCGTCTGCACCTTCCTTGCCGCCAAAAGGCGGGTTGGTCAGGATCACGTCAAAGGTCTTGGGTGCCTGATCAAACAACGCCGCATAGGTGGCGCGGCGGGTCAGCGAGTTGCCGTGCCACAGGTTAGGCTGGTCGATGCCATGCAGCACCAGATTGGCCAGCGCAATCGGGAACACCAAATTTTCTTTCTCCCTGCCAAAGAAGGTGTCGTGCTTGAGGGTGTCAATGTCGGTGCTGGTGGCGCTTTGGCCCAACTGGCGGGCCATGTGCTCGTAAGTGATGGCAAGGAAGCCGCCGGTGCCGCAGCAGGGGTCGTACACCGTCTGGCCCAGCTGCGGATTGACCGTGTGCACCATGGCGCGGATCACTTCGCGCGGCGTGAAGAACTGGCCACCGTCGGAATTCTTCTCGCCCATTTTCAACAGCAGGTCCTCATACACCTGCGACAAGGTGAAGAAGTGCTGGTCGTCCACATGGTCGATGTTGATCTGGTGCACCTTGTCGAGAATGTCGCGCAGATTGGCTTCGCTATCGACGCGCACCTTTTCCACTGCTGTCATGGTGCGCCCCATGATGCGCTGCTTACGGCTGGCGGCCGGGTTGGGCAGGCCGGTGCGGGTGTCGATATCCAGGCTGTGCAGGTGCGGGAGTAGTTCTTTATTGATGAACTCGAACAGCTTGCCATCGCCCGCAGCGAACAGTTCCTGCCGCTTCCAACCGAATGGTCTACCTTCAGCGGTTTTGGGATGCCCCGGCTTGTCAGAGTAAGGGGCTGCCCAGTCCTGCCAACGGTAGGGGCTCTGCAGCGCGGATGAGAAGCTGGCGCCCAGCACTTCGGCCTCTTCGCGTGCCTTGGCTTCCTGCGCATCCAGAATACGCAGAAACAAAATCCAGGTCAGTTCCGGTACGTACTGCAAGGCACTGGCGCAGTTGGAGCGGCGCATCACATCGCAGATGCTCTTCACAAAGCTGGAGAGCGACTGCGTGGACGCAATGGCCTTCGGCGCCCTGGTCTTGATGGCACCGTCGGCATTTTTCTTGGGTCTGGCCATCGCTTTTTATTTCTCCGCTTTCGTTTTCGCCAGTTTTTTCTGTGCCGATGCAATCTGCTGGATGCTCGATTCAGGTTTGGGCAGGTTCTCGGGCATGGTGCCGCCCAGCTCATCAATCGTCTGGCGCACCTTGCGGCCGACTTCAAAATGGGTTTGATTGGCCTTTTGCTTGTCGCGCACCCCATCGCGGCGCAACTTTTCCTCTGTCTGCGTGGCGCGGAACAGGTTGGCGGCCAGTTCGGTGCTGCCCATGTGGTCAAGAATCTTCTGGCTCTTCTTCAGCCCTTTGCGGGCGTGAATCTCTTTGTTGCCCAGGCCGCCATACAGCCCTTTGTAGCCGTGGTCCTGAAAGATCGCGTAGTCCAGACTGGTTTCCACGCCCGCATCCTTGGCGGCAGCAGCCAGATGCTTGTTGTGCGTGGTCAGTTCATTGCGGATGGCGAGGCGTTTTTCGTCTTCATTGAGCCGGGCAAACTTTGCATCATCGGCCAGTTCCTGCCGCCGCGTCTGCATGGCGAAATAGGTCTGACCGTTGGCAATGACCGGCTTGCTGGGGTCGCCGTTTTGCACGATCAGGTAACAAGCGTAGCGGGACAGGTGCACATCCGGCACCGGGCGCTGAGCGCCAGAGCCGATGGGGACCATTTTGGTGACATCACCGAAATGGTCGTCAACGGGGCGACCAGACTGGCCGCACGCCAGCCGTGCCTTGTCCACCACCTGCATGAAGTTGCGCCAGTCCTGGTACTCCAGCAGTGGGGCAAGGTCACGCGCCGACCAAAACTCGTTGCCATCGGCATCGAACTGGCGGATTTCCTCGAAGGTGGCGTGGTGTTGTCGGGCGATGCGTTTATCAGTCATGGTCGTTTTCCTGCTGGCCAAAGGCTTGTGCGAGCACACGGCTGGGAAGGCGATTGATGTCTTCCAGTGCCGCCTTGCTTGAGTCTTCCATTGCGTCAATTTCGGTCATGGCGGCCTGGATGCGCGCCACGATGTGTTGCTGCTCGGTTTTGCTGGGCGCTGGTACTTCCAGCGCATTCAGCAGCCCACCATTCAGTGCGGCCTGACTGCCCCCCCGGTCGGCCGAAAGATCGCGCAAATCCTGATACGACGATTTCATCCAGAGATAGAGAAAGTCCGGCTCCCAAGTGCCATTGGGCAGGATGGCGAAACAGTTCTGATTGGTGGTGGCAGGAATTTCCAAAATGGCCGATTGCCCGCGTGTCTTCCCCTGTCCAATCATCGCAACGAGGATGGTCTTGGGCGGCAGCAAAAACAGCGAGCATTCCGCCAGTGCCCGTTTGGAAATGGCTTCTTCGGTGGCGGTGATGGGGGCAAACGCGACCTCGCCGGTTTTTACCCAGGCGATTTCCGCCGGTTGCCAATACGGCTTGTTGCCGCGCGACGGCGTGGAGCCGCTGGTGGTGTCGGCGTAATCGCCAAGCTTCTTTTTCGGCGCCGCATCCAGCTCCGCAAAGAAGGCCTTGAGCAGGCGGGCGCGCAGCAAGCGGGTATCGCTCAACTGCACCTGTGCCGCCTGCTGGGCGGTTTCCACTTCGGCCAGTTGGGCTTTCAGTCGGGCAGCGATTGCTAATTGCTCAACATCTGAATCATGAATGGACACCTCAAAGCCAAGCAGGGCATCCATATCAGCGCGCGGCATCCGAGACCCGGTCTTATCTGACATTGCAGCATTTACAACCTGCTCACTACGTAACAGCAGCGCCAAATATTCTCTATCCACCCCTTGAGGCTTCAGGGGAATGATCTCGGTCGAACACCGCCCGAATCTGTCGGGAATAGCTACTTTGTTCAGATAAGGGCGCAATTTCCCATATAGGACGTGGCTATCGTCGAAGGCAAAGGTCGTGCTCTTCCCTTCGGCAGAGTTTGTTTCATACGAAAGTATGTGCCCTGTGCCTGATGCAATCTGCTCAAGACCAAGATAGGGACGAACTGTGGCCTCGGTAGATTCCGGCGAGACAATGACTCGATGTGGAATTGCGATGTCGCCAAGAATGACCGTTCGCAAGCTCATACCCCAAACAACCTCGCCTTGGCCTCATGCATCAACTGCGCCGGGGCACCCAAGCCACGCAAGGCATTCAGGCCACCCGCCAGTTTGATTTCGGGCACTTCCCACAGATTGGAGCTTTCCAGCGCATCGGTGCCGCCCTGGGCGAACTGGTGGCCCAGGCCCTTGAGCACGATGGCAGCCTTGTCGTCCATGCCGCTGAACCAGCTCTGGTTATGACTGATAAACAGCTCGCCGCGCTCGGGGCGTTTCAGGGCGCGGGCGTGGTAGCCGTGGTGGCCCAAAAAGTCGTACAGGTCAAAGTCGTTCATCTGGTCGATTTCGCGGATCACTTCCGGGCTGAAGTTGTCGCCCAGCAGGTGGTCGATTAGTTGACGGCGCTTTTGTGCTTCGATCCACAGGGCGCGGAAGTCGTCGAGGTTGTGCGCCTCAGACACCACGCGCTGAATCACCTCGCGGCGGTATTCGTCCACGGGGATGGGCGTGTCGCGGCCATCGCGGCGGCTGAGGATGAAACGCCCCTGCGCGTTGATGACGACGGATTGCCCGCCGATCTCGGCCACGGCCGGGCCGTCATCACCGCCCCCTGTGCCATCGCCACCATCGCCGCCCTTGCCGCCGCCACCAGGGCGCGGCGGTTGGGTGATGAAGTCGGTGCCAAACAGGCTGGTGACATCGGTGTAGTCGTAGAGCCAGAACTTGTACTTTTGCGTCTCTTCGTGGATGCGGGTGCCGCGACCAACCATTTGATAGAACTTGATGGGCGACTGCAGGTAGCGAAAGAACACCACGGCGTTCAGGCGCTCGATGTCCACGCCCGCCTCCAGCAGGTCCACCGTGCAGGCAATGAAGGCGCGCTCGCCAGAGCCGCGCATGGGCTCGATCATGTCGGAGCCATTGTTGGGGCCGCCCATGCATTTGAAGGCGTAGTGGTCCTTCGGCTCACGGCCATTCTGTTTGCACCAGCGCACATAAAGATTGTTCATGTGCTGGGCCACGCGGTCGGCGTGGATTTCGCGGGTGCAGAAGATGATGGCCTTCTGTTCTGGCCCGCCGTTGTCGCACAGCAGCGTGAACAGGTCCGCGCACATCTTGGGGGTGCGCAGTTCGATGAACAACTCGTCGTCGAAGTCTTTGCCGGTGTATTCGTTTTTGGTCAAGTCGTCCGCAGTCAGCGAGAGGCCGGTTTTGATGTCCTTGACGCCTGCCTTGAGGATCTCTTCCCTGGTGAAGGTAGCGTTGTCGATGCTGGCCTTGCGCTTGACGATTTCGCACGCGGCCAGGTAACCGTCTTCCTGCGCCTGGATCAGGGTGTATTCGTAAACCGGTTCGCCAAAATACTGGCGGTTGTTGGCGGTGATGTCCTGGTCTTGCTTGGCTTCGGCGCTGGGTTTTTTGGGTTCTTGCAGTTTGCGTGGTGTGGCGGTCAGGCCGATATGGATGGCATTGGGGTTGCGCCGCAGCACTTCCGACCAGCGGCCCCAAGCCGAGCGGTGGCACTCGTCGATGATGATGACGCTGAAGGCGTCTTCGCCGTAGTGGTCGGTCAGGAAACTGGCAAACCCTTCTTCATCGTCCAGGCCAAGGGTCTGGTAGGTGGCGATATGGATGCGCGCGTTCTGTGCGGCGTTGTCACCTTTTTCTGTGCGGACGATGCGGGCGTTGTCACCAAATGCGGCTTTGAGCTTGGTGTACGCCTGCTCGCGCAGTTCATCACGATCGCACAGGAACAGTGCGGGCTTGGGCAGTTGCCCGGCCTGGCTCATGCGCCAGAGCAGGTTGGTGGCGATGATGGTTTTGCCCGCGCCGGTGGCTAGCGTCAGTAAGACGCGGGGTTGAATACCGGCCTGTTGGTCGGTAAGAATCTTCTCAAAGGCGGCGCGGATCGCTGCATCCTGGTAATAGCGTGATAGAGCCCAAGCCGGGCTGTCTGCCTGAAACAGCATCGCGGCCTCGGGTCGGGCCATGTCTAGCCCAGAGTCCCTGGCATAGCGGGCGGTCAAGTCTGGATGCGGTGGAAAGTCGGCAAACGGATATGGGCCACCTTGCAGGCTGGTGGTGCAATCGAACTCGCCATACCGATGGCCATTGGTGGCAAAGACGTACTTCACATCGAAGCGCTCACAGTCTGCATAACCCTTGGCCTGCTGCATGCCCTTGAGTGGGTCTTCGCCTTCCTTCTTGGCTTCGAGCACGGCGACCGGCAGGGCTTTGGGCATATCGCCTATCTGCACGCACAGCAGATAGTCCGTCCGACCGGGGCCTTTGCGGCGGCGGCCTTTGGCACCACTGGGTTCGACTGGGGCCGGTGTCAGGATGGTTTCCAGTGTGACTTGATTGCGGCTGACATAGCCTTTGTCGCGCAAGACAGGGTCAATTAGGTGGTAGCGGGTGTCCGCGTCGTTCATGCCCATGGATTTCCCTCGTCACCTTGCACTGATGGTTTTTCATGCCCACCACCGGCGTGCACCCATTCATCGACCTCGGACAGTTGGAATTTCTACGCTGCCCGATCTTGTGCGCTGGTAGACCCTTGCACCAGTCTAACAAGGGTGGCGAACAAGCAGCACCAAAGGCGCACCTGAATCTGGACTCAGCCATCTTCCCGAATCTGCCGCCCGGTGAGTTTGAGGAATAAATCTTCGAGATTCGCCGGCCGATGCAGGGTGCGCAGCTGTGGCTGCTCCAGCAGCACATCAAGCAGCGGGTGCGCATTCTGGGTATAGAAAAACACCGTCTCCCCGCTCACCTCGATGCGCTCGGCCAGCGGCGCGAGCCGGGCGTCGTGCTGCAAGGCCAGCGCTCCGGCGCCATAGACCTCCACCACCTCGCGTTCCAGGTGCTCGGCAATTAGGGCGCGGGGCGCGCCTTCGGCAATCTTCTTGCCGTGGTCGAGCACGATGAGGCGCGCGCACAGGCGCTCGGCCTCGTCCATGAAGTGCGTGGTCAGCAAGATGGAGGTGCCGCCCTGCACCAGGCGCTGCAGCCGCTCCCACATCAAATGGCGCGCCTGCGGGTCCAGGCCGGTGGTGGGTTCGTCGAGCAGCAGCAGGTGCGGGGCGTTGACCAGCGCTCGCGCCAGCGACAGGCGCCGCTTCATACCGCCTGAGAGCTCGCCGGGGCGGGCAGCAGCCTTGTGGCTCAGTGCGGCGAACTCCAGCAGTTGGGGAATGCGCTCATCCAGCACCGCGCGTTTCAATCCGAAATAGCGGCCATAGACGCGCAGGTTTTCAGAGCAGTTGAAGTCGGGGTCCAGCGTGTCGAACTGCGTCACCACTCCCAGCTGCTGCTTGATGGTCAGCGCGTCGCGCGGCATGGAGAGTGGCGCGCCGCCTGCCGGTGGGTGGTAGTGGATGCTGCCGGCGTCTGGCGCCGTGAGCCCCAGGCACATGCGGATGGTGGTGGTCTTGCCCGCGCCGTTGGGGCCGATCACGCCCAGGCATTCGCCGGGAGCGATGGCAAAGGAGACGCCGTCCACCACCACCGCGCTGCCGTAGGATTTGCAGAGCCCGGAGACGTCAAGCAAGGGCGGCGGGGCCAGCGGCACCGCGAGCGGTGGGGTGGAAGGCGCTGCAGCGTCGGGAGGGACCATGTGCGTGCATTCTCCCGCACGGCGGCGCCAGCGGGTGCAAGCCGCCGAATTTTAGGTAAAAAGTGCCTCGACCGCTTACTGGATAAGCGCTTTAAGCTATCAAAACAAAAGCGATTGTGCTGCTGGCCAGCGCTTACTGAAACGCCACTTCGGCAAAGCTGCGCAGCTTGCGGCTGTGCAGGCGGTGAATGCCTCCAGCGCGCAGGATGTCAACAGCGCGCATGCCGATGCGCAAATGCTGGTCCACGCGCTCGCGGTAGAAGTGGTTGGCCATGCCCGGCAGCTTGATCTCGCCGTGCAGCGGCTTGTCGCTCACGCACAAGAGCGTGCCGTAGGGCACGCGAAAGCGAAAACCGTTGGCGGCGATGGTGGCGCTTTCCATGTCCAACGCCACCGCGCGGCTCTGGCTGAAGCGCCGCTGGGGCGTGTTGTCGGGCAGCAGCTCCCAGTTGCGGTTGTCGGTGCTGGCGACCGTGCCGGTGCGCATGATGCGCTTGAGCGCGCCGCGCTCCATCTGCGTCACGTCGGCGACTGCCTGCTCCAGCGCCACCTGAATCTCGGCCAGCGCGGGAATGGGCACCCACAGCGGCAGTTCTTCGTCCAGCACATGGTCTTCGCGCACGTAGGCGTGGGCCAGCACGTAGTCGCCGAGCTGCTGGGTGTTGCGCAGGCCGGCGCAGTGGCCCAGCATCATCCAGGCGTGGGGGCGCAGCACGGCGATGTGGTCGGTAATCGTCTTGGCGTTGGCCGGACCGACGCCGATGTTCACCATGGTGATGCCGCTGCGGTCGGCGCGCACCAGGTGGTAGCCGGGCATTTGCGGCAGGCGGGGCGGCGGCGCGCCGAGTTCGTCCATGTCCTGCGCCGGCAGGCCCGTGCGGCGCGTGACCACGTTGCCGGGCTCCACAAAGGCGATGTACTCGCTCTCGGGGTTGGCCATTTCGGCGTGGCCCAGACGCACGAACTCGTCGATGTAGAACTGGTAGTTGGTGAACAGCACGAAATTCTGGAACCACTCGGGCAGGGTGCCGGTGTAGTGGCGCAGGCGGTGCAGCGAGTAATCCACGCGCGGCGCGGTGAACAAGGAGAGCGGCTGCGCCTCGCCCGCACGCGGCCGCCAGGTGCCGTTGGCGATGCCGTCGTCCATGGCGGCCAGGTCGGGCAGGTCAAAGCGGTCGCGCATCAGCATGCGCCGCTCGGCGCTGAGCGAGCCTTCGACGTGGTCGTGCTCGGCAAACGAGAAGTGAATGGGAATCGGGTGCTCGCTCAATCCCACCTCCAGCTCCACGCCGTGGCTCTTGCGCAGCAGGCGCAATTGCTCGGTGTAGTAACCACCGAAGAGGTCGGGCCGGGTGAGTGTGGTTTCGAAAGTGCCAGGCCCCTCGACAAAGCCATAGGCCAGCCGCGTATCGGCGCGCGCCACCGTGGTGGTGTGCAAGCGCACGTAGGGGTAGAAGGCGCGCACGCGCTCGGGCACGTCGTCGCCGGCGACGAAGCGCTGCATGGCGCCGCGCAGGTGCTCAATTTGTTGCTGGTAGAGCAGTTGGATCTGGGCGACGGCCGCGTCCGGGTCAGAGAAGTGGGCGGCGGGAACGGGGGCAGTGGTGAGCGGCATGCGCGCTATTGTGTACGCGCTGCAAAACAGTTCGGTGTCAACTTTGCTGGCGCTGTGCCAGCCAGGCGCGCGCCTGCAGTGCGTCCATAGGGCGTGCAATGCCGTAGCCCTGGGCCAGGTCACAGCGCAATTGCGTGAGAAGCGCTTGTTGCGCCGGTAGCTCTACGCCCTCGGCCACGGTACGCAGCTTGAGGCTGCGGCCCAGTTCGATGATGGCGGTGACGATGGCGACATCGTCGCTTGAATCGGGCGTATCCAGGACGAAGGAGCGGTCGATCTTGAGCTTGTCCAGCGGGTAGCGCTTGAGGTAGGAGAGCGACGAATAGCCGGTGCCGAAGTCGTCGATCGCGATGCCAACGCCAAGCGCCTTGATCGCCTGCAGCGTTTGCAGCACCTGCTCGCTTTGCTGCATCAATACGGTTTCGGTCAGCTCCACTTCGAGAAACTGCGGCTGCAGGCCCGTTTCGGCGAGCACCGCGGCAATCTCCCCGGCCACGTCGCGCTGGCGGAATTCGAATGCCGAGAGGTTCACGGCAACCGGCACTTGTGGCAGGCCCGTATCGTGCCAGAGCTTGAGCTGACGGCAGGCTTCGCGCATCACCCAGCGACCAATGGGTGAGATGAAACCATGCGTCTCGGCAAAAGCGATGAACTCGTCCGGCGCCAGCAGGCCTCGGCGGGGATGCTGCCAGCGCACCAGCGCCTCGAACCCGGCGAGCGTGCCATCGGCCATCTGCACGACGGGCTGGTAATGCAGGACGAACTGGTTCTCGGCAATGGCTGTGTGCAGTTCCCGCTGCAATTGCAACGAGGCCATCGCATGGTCCGCCATGCCTGGGGTGCTGAACTGGTGGTGGCCGCGGCCGCTGTCTTTGGCCTCGCGCAGTGCCGTCTCGGCCTGGCGCAGCAGGCCAGGTGCGGTTTGATCATCGTCCGGGAACAGGCTGATGCCAATCGAGACGGACTGGCACACGCTGGTGCCGGTCACGTCGATCGGCTCGGCCAGGCAGCGAAAGAGTGCGTCAGCCAAAGCGGCGGCGGCGGTGCGGTCGGCGCTTGGCAGCACCACGGCGAACTCGTCGGCGCCCGGGCGAGCAATAAAGCCCCGATCGGCCACGCAATGGCGCAGGCGCTGGGCCACCGCGCAGAGAATCTGGTCGCCCGCCCCATGGCCCAGCGAGTCGTTGATGGTTTTGAAATGGTCGAGGTTGAGATACAGCAGCGCGACCTGGCGTTGGCGAGACGTCTGCGCAGCGCGCGCCTGGGCCAGGGCGAGTGTGAGCTGGTCGAGCAGCGCACGGCGGTTGGGCAGCTCGGTCAGCGCGTCATGCTGCGCAAGAAAGGCTTCGCGCTCCCGCATTTTCTTGCGTGCGCTGATGTCGCGCACCACCACCACGCGGTAGTCGGCGCCCGTTTGTGGCATGGTCTTGCCGATGACTTCTACCGGGATTTCGTGCCCATCGCGGTGGACGATGTGCACCTCGTAGAGGAATTCGCTGCCGTGGCTGGTGTAGTCCTGCGCAATGGGGCGCCAGGCGGGGGCGATAAAGTCGAACATGGTGCGCCCCACCACCTCGTCTCGGGACAGTCCGGTGAGCCGCGTCATCGCCTCATTGCAATCGAGCACCACGCCGTCGCTGTGGAACATGATGGCTTCTTCCGTGGCCTCGGCAAACTTGCGC
>Ga0207977_100119_pt1 | contig 11156 bp, 8 predicted proteins | sample LakWasMe98_LOW12_2_FD_183918 | JGI IMG/M metagenome (GOLD analysis project Ga0207977, IMG submission 183918) | Freshwater sediment methanotrophic microbial communities from Lake Washington under simulated oxygen tension - Sediment Metagenome... | ecosystem: Environmental > Aquatic > Freshwater >...
CAAGTCGCTCAAGCTCTATCTGGGCAGCTACGCCAACACGCCGTTCGCCAGCCCGCAGGACGTGGCGGCGCGCATGCGCACGGACCTGTCCGAAGCTGCGTGGCGGGGGTCCGCGCTCGGCGGCAGCGTGGGCGTGCGCCTGCTCCTGCCCGAGGCGTTCGACCGCGAGCCCATACACGAACTGGACGGCCTGAGCCTGGACCGCCTGGACCTCGAATGCAGCCGCTACACCCCGGCGCCGGACCTGCTGCACGCCGCATTCGACGAAGCGCCGGTCAGCGAGGTGCTTACCAGCAACCTGCTCAAGAGCAACTGCCTGGTCACCGGCCAGCCCGATTGGGGGAGCGTGCGCATTGCCTACAGCGGCCCGCAAATCGACCAGGAGGGGTTGCTGCAGTACATCGTGAGTTTTCGCAACCACAACGAATTCCACGAGCAATGCATCGAGCGCATCTTCATGGACCTCTGGGCGCGCTGCCAGCCCATCAAGCTGGAGGTCTATGGGCGCTACACACGCCGTGGCGGTCTGGACATCAACCCCTGGCGCACCAGCCACCCCATGGCAATGCCGCCCAACGTGCGCACGGCGCGGCAGTAGCCGAACTGCCGGCTACAACTTGAACACGTCCAGCGTGCGGCCGAGCACGCCTGCGTTGTCGCTCATGGTGCGGGCCGAAGCGGCGGACTCCTCCACCAGCGCGGCGTTTTGCTGCGTGACGCGGTCCAGGTCGGTCACAGCCTCGTTCACCTGCGAAATACCCTGAGCCTGCTCAAGCGTGGCAACGCTGATCTGGCCCATCAAGGTGTTGACGTGTGCCACCGACTGCACCACCTGGGCAATGGTTTTCCCGGCCGACTGCATCTGCCCGGCGCCGCGCTCAATGTGGGCACCGGACTCGCCAATCAGCCCGCGGATTTCGCCCGCCGCCGTGGCACTGCGCTGGGCAAGCGCCCGCACTTCGCTGGCCACCACCGCAAAACCCCGCCCCTGCTCCCCCGCGCGTGCGGCCTCAACCGCGGCGTTCAGCGCCAGGATGTTGGTCTGGAACGCAATGCCCTCAATGGTGGCGATGATCTGACCCATCTTGCCCGACGACTGCGCGATGGCCTGCACTACCGCGCCGACCTGGGCCACCGCTTCACCGCCGTTGCGCGCCAGTTCGGCGCTGTGCTCACTTTCTTTTTGCACCTGCTGCGTGGTTTCTGCCGATTGGCGCACCGTGCTGGAGAGTTCCTCCATCGCCGCCGCCGTTTCCTCCAGGCTGCTGGCCTGCGATTCGGTGCGCTCGGACAAATCTTGTGCGCTCTGCGCAATCTCGGAAGAAATGCTGCCAAAGCCGCCAATTTCCTGGCGGGCATCGCCGACCACCGCGCGCAGGTTGAGGTGAATGCGCTGCACCCGCTCCAGCAGCAGTTCAACCGGGCTGTTGCCGGCCGGCTCTTTTTGCGGGTGGGCCAGGTCACAACCGGCAATCTCGGTCATCAGGCGCGCGGTAGTGATCAGGGGCGCCGTGATGCTTCGCTGGCACCACCACAGCGTGAGGGCCGTCAGGGCCACCAGCACGGTGGCCTGGACCATGAACACATTCCCTTCCCTCCAACCAAGCACCCCTGGGGCCAGAGCCACCGCCAGAAGCGGCAGCAGAAGCCCGAAGAGGCGATGCGTTAGGTTAAAGCGCTGGAGCTTGCCCAGCGCATTGCGCCAGCCTGGACGCCGCACGCGCCCGGCATGCAGGTAGAAGCTGGGGGCACCACGCCCACGTTCTTCGTGGATCTGCTGGTACAAAGCCTCGGCCGCACGCACTTCCTCGCGCGTGGGTTTGACGCGCACCGACATGTAGCCGCGCGGTTTGCCATCCACCATCATGGGGGTGACGTTGGCGCGCACCCAGTAGAAATCGCCGTTCTTGCGGCGGTTCTTCACCATGCCCGTCCAGTTGCGGCCCCGGCCTATGGTGGCCCACAGGTCCTTGTAGGCTTCGGGCGGCATGTCGGGGTGGCGGATCAGGTTGTGCGGCTGACCCATGAGTTCGTCCATGGAATAGCCGCTGACCCGGGCAAAGGCGGCGTTGCAATGCGTCATCACCCCCTTGTTGTCGGTGGTCGACATCAGCAGCTCGTGGTCGGGGTAGTCGAATTCGTTGTGGGTAACAGGAAGATTGGTGCGCATGAAGACCTCGGAGATGTAACCGAGTATAAAAATTCACTGCAGTTTTGCAGTCACCCCTCACGCCAACGGGCCTGTGTTCGAGCACAGAAGTAGTGTGCCAACAACATCCAGAGGGCGATCAAAAGAGCCCTGGCTGGCTGGCGGGCGCCGGCAGATCGCTGGAGCTCGGCGGGGTTTGCCCCGGCGACCCATTGGCCAGCCGGCTCAGCCCACCCACGCGCACGCCCAGCAGCCGCAGGCGCTGGGTGAGCGGCGCGCGCTTGAGGCACAGCCCAGCCGCGTGGCGGATGGCAGCCGCATCCTGCGTCGGCACGGCCAGCGTGTGGTCGCGCGTCACCGTCGAGAAGTCGGCATAGCGCAGCTTGATGCCTATCCCCCGCCCGACATAGCCCTTGCGCTGCAGGTCGGCCGCCACCTGCTCGCACAGCGACGTGAAGATGGCCCCCAGCTCCCGGCGGTCGCGCACTGCGTGCAGGTCGCGCTCGAACGTGGTCTCGCGGCTCATGCTCACGGGCTCGCTGTGCGTCTGCACCGGGCGGCTGTCGCGCCCCCAGGCCGATTCGTGCAGCCAGGCACCGGTGGCGCGGCCGAAATGCTCGACCAGCCACTCTTTTGGCTGGGCCGCCAGCTCACCGATGGTGGTAATGCCGTGGCGCGCCAGCTTTTCCCCGGCCTTGGGGCCAATGCCGTTGATCTTGCGGCAGGCGAGCGGCCAGATGCGCTGCTGCAATTCGTGCTCGTACAGCACCGCGACGCCGTTGGGCTTGTCGAATTCGCTGGCCATCTTGGCCAGCAGCTTGTTGGGTGCGACGCCGAGCGAACAGGTCAGGCCCGTGGCCTGAAAAATCGACTTCTGGATCAGCCGCGCCAGCACGCGCCCGCCTTCGCGCTGTCCACCAGGCACGTCGGTGAAGTCGATGTACACCTCGTCCACGCCGCGGTCCTCCATGACCGGCGCGATCTCGGCAATGGTGCTTTTGAACAAGCGCGAGAAACGGCGCACCTCGTCAAAATCCACCGGCAGCACGATGGCCTGCGGACACAGCCGGGCAGCTTTCATCATGCCCATGGCCGAGCCCACGCCAAACTGGCGCGCCGCGTAGGTAGCGGTGGTGATGACGCCCCGGCCGACGTAGTCCTTGAGCAGGGGGAAGTCGGCCACGGGAATAAAACAGCGCTCGCGCCCGCCGCTGCCGTCCGGGCCTTGCAGCAGCAGTTCGTCCACCGCCCGCCGCGCGCCGCCAATCACCACCGGCAAGCCCTTGAGCTGGGGGTAGCGCAGCAGTTCGACGGAGGCGAAGAACGCATCCATGTCGAGGTGGGCAATGCGGCGCAGCTTGCCGCCGGTTGCCGGCATGGCAGGCGAGGCGTCTGGGCCAGGATTTGTCTCGGAAACGGTCACGGCCGGTATTGTGCGCGGCGGCGCAGCGCTTGAGCGGCTCGCAAAGAAGCCAGGGCTCTGCCGTTGGCAGCATGGAGAGCCTCTGCCGCTCTACCACGGCGGCAAGGGTAGCGTGCGCTTGCTTGCGCACCTGGATTTGCACATTTTCGGCAACAGCGCTTGCACTGCTTATGCAAGAAGCTATCAAAACAAGAGCAACTCGGAACGCTCAGTGCCGCGTGATGATGTCCCGGTGCATGGGTGCGAGCAGCGCCAGCAGACGATTTTGTTGGCGGAAGGCGATGCCCTGGGCGTCCATGGCGCGCTGCAGTTGCTCCACCAGGGCGTTGAAGTCGCCTTTGTTGATCTCCATGTCGGCGTGCACCTCGCGCATGGTGCCACCGTGGTAGGTGCAGGGGCCGCCGCTCAGCACGCAGAACTGCTCGGCCAGGCTTTCCTTGAGCGCGGCGGGCTTGGTGTCCTTGAACTGGGGGCCGATGCGCGGGTCACGGACCAGGCGCTCGACAAAATCATCGACCAGGCGGTCAATTCCGGCTTGCTCGCCCAGCGCCGCATACAGGCCGGAGGGTGCGGCAGCAGGCGCAGCGGCGTGGGGCACAGTGGTCTGTGCGTGGGCCAGCGTGAGGGTGGCGCCTGACACCATCAGGGTGCAGCACAGGGCAAAAGCTTTCATGGGGTTCCCCGCATCAGAAGGCCACCTGGGCCGAAAGGTAGGCGCCGCGTTGGCGCCGGTCGCCCGTGATGCCGGGGACGATGCGCCCCAGGTCCGCCCAGGCCAGCGTGAGCGAGAGGTGCTTGCTCGGCGCCCAGGCCACGAAGAGATCTTTCCATGCGTCTTCGCGCAGCGCCGCGCCCAGGCCTGCCGCGCGGCCGGTGGCTTGCAAGTTGTCGGGCTTGAAGCGCCATTCCGCGCCGACGGCAAGGTCGTGGCGGAGCAGCCAGGCCACCGAAAACTCGGGCTGCAGGCTGCGCCCGCCCCGGCCCGGCGCGGCGGCCCCAAAGCCGAGCAAGCCGTTCTGGTTGGCGCGGGTGGAGCGCAGCGTGGCGTTCAGCAACAGGCCTTTGTCCAGCACCAGCTTGGTGGCGCTGACGTAGAAATCGGTGGACTGTGCGCTGGCACCCAGAAAGTCGAACACCGATTGCAGCGATCCCGGGTGCACGCGCTTGTGCTCCAGGCCGATGGACATCTGTGGCATCCAGGTGTCGGCGTCCAGGATGGCGTCGCCAGCGACGCGCACTTTGGCGCCGAGGATATCCATGCGGATGTGCTGGCCCGGTTGCACGCCGAACGGTGCAATGCCGTTGAGTGCCACCGCCGCGCTGGCGTCGAAATCCTGCCGGGCCACCGACAACTCGACACGCTCGTTCCACGCCAGGGCGGCGCCGTAGCTGGTGAGCGCGTAGTCGTGCGTGGCGGCACGGGTGGTGAAGGCACTGGCCCCCCATTCGCCCTCCGTGGCGTTGCTGCCGATGACGGCCCAGGGCGTGATGCCGCCACCCGCCGTGCCGGTGATGCTGCTGACGCCACCGGTGAGCAGCAGTTTGCCGGTTTCGGCCTGTGCCGGCGGGCCCATCACGGCCATTGTGGCCAGCGCGGCGAGCAACTTCGGCGTGCTGTTTTTCATTCGAAGGCCCTGGTTCGTTACGAAAATCTCAAACGGTCTTCTGTATCCATTCGCCCGTGAACAGCACCGGCCCGGTCGGGCCGCCTTCGGACGGCACGCCTCCCTTGGGCTCCAGACTGATGGCGAGCATGGGAACGCCCTGCACCTGGCCCGCCGCCGCCGGCAAGGCCTGGGTGGCCGCGGCTGCCAGCACACCGAGCGAACGCGGCTTGCCGCCCGCGGGCAACGCCCAGAGCTGCAGCGAGCGGTCGGGCGGCACGGCAAAGCCCCCCACCTGCTGAAGGTGCAACTGCTGCGCCTGGGCATCGAAAGTGACCAGCAATTCGGCATGCGCCTTGTCGTCCCGCAGCACCGCCACATGCGTGGTCTGCCCACGCGCCGCCAGCTCGGTCTGCAAGCTGGCAATCTGCTGGTGGGCCGATTCGCGCACGCCTCCCGTGACCTGTACCGCCACAACGACCGCAACCAGCGTGGCAAACGCCCCGCCGGCGGCAGCGCCCTGCCACAGCGCCAGTCGGCGCCACCAGCGCGGTGCGCTCGCTTGCGCGGCGCGGGGCTGGTTGGCCTGGTTCGCTTGGTGGCGCAGGGCCGCGCGTTCGGCCTGCACCAGGTTGTCAATGCGCATCCAGACGGCCGCGGGCGGCGGCTCGGGCGCCTGCAGCTCGGTCAGGCCCGCCCAGTGCGTTTGCCACAACAACGCTGCGGCGCGCACCGCAGGGTGTTCGCGCGCCTGGGCCTCAAAGCGGCGGCGCGCACCGCCGCGCAGCGTGCCCAGCGCGTAGCTGGCAGCGAGTGTCTGCAGCAGGTCGGGGTGTTGGTGGAGGTTCATGGCGGGCTCAGGCGTAGCGGGCCATGCAGCCGCGCAACTGCTCCAGCCCGCGCCGGATCCAGGTTTTCACCGTGCCCAACGGCAAGGCGAGCTGCAGCGCCAGCTCGCTGTGGCTCAGGTCGCGCAGGTAGGCCAGGCTGACCACCTCGCGCTGCTTGGCTTCCAGGCGCTGCAGGCAGGTGTGCAGGGCCGTCGCCTGCTCGCTGGCATCGGCCGCGTCCATGGGGTCGGGGGCGTCGCTCTCCAGCGCGTGGCCCAGGCTGTCGTCCAGCTCCTGGGTGCGGTCGGCACGCGCACTGGCGTGTTTGCGCAAGGCGTCGAGCGCACGGCTGCGCACGATGACCCCGAGCCAGGCCAGCGGCGGGCTGAGCGAGAGCCGGTAATCGCCCGCGGCGCGCCAGACGGTGAGAAAGCTCTCCTGGAGCACATCTTCGGCCGCGTCGCGCCGGCGCAGGACGCGCATCGCCAAACCAAAGAGGCGGGGCGAGGTGAGGTCGTAGAGCGCACGCAACGCGGTTTCGTCGCGCTGCGCAATGCGGTCGATGAGCGTGACCAGTTCGGCATCGAAGGATGGTGGCGGCATGCATGGATTGTGGTGGAGGAAGGCAATTCTTGCTTTCCGTATACGCACCGCGCCGCCGACTGGATTCACCGGGTGGCCACCGGTCGCCAGAAGCCACCAGGGACGCTGGCTCTGGCGCTCAGATCACGGCTTGGGGTAGGTGCCCGGCAGCAGGATGCCCTCATCCACCGTGTCAATGTCGGTGCGGCCGCAGAAGGCCATGGTCAGGTCGAGCTCGCGGCGGATGATTTCCAGCGCGCGGGTAACGCCCAACTCACCGTAGGCACCCAGGCCGTAGAGGAAGGCCCGGCCGATCATGGTGCCGCGTGCGCCGAGCGCGCGCGCCTTGAGCACGTCCTGGCCGCTGCGGATACCGCCGTCCATCCACACTTCGATGTCCTTGCCCACCGCCTGCGCTATTGAAGGCAGCGCGGCAATCGACGAAGGCGCGCCGTCGAGCTGGCGCCCGCCGTGGTTGCTGACGATGAGCGCATCGGCGCCGCTGTCGGCGGCCAGGCGGGCGTCTTCCGCGTCCATGATGCCCTTGATGATCAGCTTGCCGCCCCAGCGCTTCTTGATCCACTCGACGTCGCCCCAGTTGAGTTCCGGGTCGAACTGCTCGGCCGTCCAGGAGGCCAGCGACGACATGTCGCCCACGCCCTTGGCGTGGCCGACGATGTTGCCAAAGCTGCGGCGCTTGGTTCCCAGCATCCCGAAGCACCAGCGTGGCTTGGTGGCCAGGTTGATCATGTTGGCCAGCGTGGGCTTGGGTGGCGACGACAGGCCATTCTTGATGTCCTTGTGCCGCTGGCCGAGGATCTGCAAATCCAGCGTGAGCTGCAGCGCGCTGCAGCCGGCGGCCTTGGCGCGGTCGATCAGGCGCTCGATGTAGTCGCGGTCGCGCATCACATAGAGCTGGAACCAGAAGCCCGGGCCGGCGTGCTCGGCCACGTCCTCGATCGAGCAGATGCTCATGGTCGAGAGCGTGAAGGGCACGCCAAACGCCTTGGCGGCGCGCGCTGCCAGGATTTCACCGTCGGCGTGCTGCATGCCGGTCAGACCGGTGGGGGCCAGCGCCACCGGCATGGCAACGTCCTGGCCGATCATGGTGCTGCGGGTGGTGCGGCCCGTCATGTTGACGGCCACGCGCTGGCGCAGCTTGATCGTCTGGAACTCGTCGATGTTGGCGCGGTAGGTGCCTTCGGTCCAGGAGCCCGAGTCGCAGTAGTCGTAGAACATGCGCGGCACGCGGCGTTTGTAGACGCGGCGCAGGTCTTCGATGCAGGTCATGGTGGAAAGGTCGCTCACGCTGGTCTCCTGGCAGGTTTCTAAGTGCTGGCAATCGTAGGGGCACGGCGCGGCGCACACCATCAAAATTATTTGCGCGGCCGCGGAGCAAATTTAAATCTGGCGCACTGGCAGCACTCGAAAATTCAAACAAAAATGGCCTTTAGCGCTTATATGGCAAGCGTTTACAGCTATTTTTTCAATAGCATTTTAGGTGCCTTGCAACACAGGGGCCGGCGAACCCGGCAACGCCAGCACTTCGGGTTCTGCAGCCTGTCCCCGGTAGCAGCGCACCTGCATGCGCCCACCGCGCTTGGCGGCGTACAGGGCCGCATCGGCATGGCGGGCCAGTTCCTCGTAGTCACTGCCGTGCTGCGGGAACAAGGCCAACCCGGCACTCAGACCGATTTTCAGCGTCTGCCCGTTGAGAACAAAGGGCTCCTGGCACACACCCAACACCTTGCCGGCGATGGCAGCCGCCTGCCGAGGGTCTTCCAGCCCGGGGAGCAGCAGCACGAATTCGTCCCCACCCTGGCGGCACACGGTGTCGGACTGGCGCATGGCGGCCACCAGGCGGCGCGCAAACTGCACCAGGAGCTGGTCGCCCGCGTCGTGGCCCAGGGCGTCGTTGATCTGCTTGAACCCATCGAGGTCGAGGTACATCACGCCCAGGCCCTTGGCTTCGCGGCGCGCCAGTGCCAGGGCGTGCTGCGCACGGTCCTGCAGGAGCACGCGGTTGGGCAGATCGGTCAACGCGTCGTACTGCGCCAGGTGCGCCATGCGCTCGGCCATGGCCATGGTTTCGGTCACGTCGTGCAGCACCATCACCGCACCGGTGAGACGGTGCTCGCGGTCGATGATGGGGCAAGCCGACTCTTCCACCTCGAAGCGCTGGCCGTCCTTGCGGTGCAGCACCACGCCGCGCGTGGGGCCGCAGGCCGCCTGCGTGGCCAGCGCCACGCGCAGCGGGCTGGGCTGGGTCTGCTTGCCATTGGCGAGGTACAGCGGCGCGACCTCATCCACGTCGCACCCGGCGGCGTCGAAGGCCTGCCAGCCTGTCAGGCGCTGGGCCACCGGGTTGAGGTAGGTGATGCGGCCTTGCGCGTCGGCGCAGACCACCGCATCGCCAATGGACTGCAGGGTCAGGCGCATGAGTTCCTTTTCCTGAAAAATCTCATCTTCCATGCGCTTGCGCTCGGTGATGTCGGTCATCTGCACAAAGATGCCACGCACCAGACCGTTGCTGCTGCCCCGGTCCGGGGTGTAGCTGACCTGCATGTGCCGCTGCTGCCCGTTGGCATCGGTAAGGGTCCGCTCAAACAGCTGTGCGCGCCCTTGCAAAGCCTGTTCGAGGTATGGCCGGACAAAAGCGTAGTCTTGTTCACCCAGAAATTCCTGCGCCAGCAGCCCGCGAAACGCTTCAGGCGAGCGCCCGAACATCGCACTGGTGGTCTGGTTGACGAAACGGTTGCGCTGCTCGGTGTCCCAATAGCCGACCATGGAGGGCAGGTTGTCGAGAATGGTATGCAGGTCGCGTTCTGCCTGGTGCAGTTGCCCGGCCAATTGCTGGCGCTGCTGCAGTTCACGCACAAAGAGCAGCGCCAGCCCCAGGCAGGCCAGCATCAGCAGCAGGGCAAAACTGCCCAGCAGCGCGGCATTGCGGCGCCACCCGGCCAGAACCTCCTTCGCAGACTGCCCGATGTTGACCACCAGCGGAAAGTCCCCCACCTGCTGGAAGGCATACAAGCGCTCTACATCATCGATCACGGCCCGGTGGGTGAAAGTGCCGCTGGGGCTCGCGGTAATGCGGGCCAGGTTTTCCGAGCCTGCAACGCTGCGCCCCGCGTCACCTGCCACCTGCGGCAGGCGTGCGATCAGCGCGCCATCAGTGTGGTAGAGGTTCAAGCTGCTTTGCGGCCCGATCTGGACGGCAGCGAACAGCACGTGAAAATAATCGAGCAGGATCGAGCCCACCACCACCCCGCCAAAGCTGCCGTCCTGCTTGAACCAAGCACGGCTGATCGGTAGACAGTCCCGACCCGTCAGCCGCGAGCGGATGGGATGGCCAATGAACAGACCCTGGTGCCCCCCGGACTGAAAGGCACGGAAATAGTCGCGGTCGGAAAAATCCGCCCCGTCCGGTGCGAGCCCACCAGAGTCGAAGATCCGCCGGCCCTGCGCGTCCAGCACCACCACGGTCGACAGCCCCTCGGCGCGCAGCGAGTGATCAAACAGCACGCGGTTGCGCAAGTCGGGGGACAGGGCCATGACCCGTGGATTTGCGAGGTCTTCCGCCAACCCCTGCAGCGAAGGATCGAGGTTCTTGAGCAGCGTGGCAACGGATTGCTGCAGCGTGTAGGCCAGATTGACGCCCGTGCGCTCGGCATGCTGCCATGCATCGCTGCGCATGGACCAGATCGTTTGCCCAAACAAGGCGCCAATGCCCAGGGCCACCAGCACGGCCAGCAGGATCAGGCGACGAAAAGCAGGCGGGCGCATAAACATGAACCGAACATGGACATTACGAATTGTAAGATTGGACCTCTCAATCCTTGCGCAGCTTAGGGCACGCCCACGCCCACGCCGGCCCCGCGCACCTCGAAGCGCACCGCATCGAGCACGCGTCCGCCCCCATCCTCTAGCTGCAACTGGTGGCGCCCCGGCCAGGGTCGCCACGCGTGCACCGGCCGGTGGCCAACCAGCTTGCCATCCAGCCGCCAGCGCAGTGGGGCGCCGGGCGCCGCGCCCGCTGCGACAAAGCGCAAGCGCTGGTTGGACGGAGGGATGTCGGGGTCCAGCGCCACCACAGCGCCAGAGGCGGGCTCGGCAATGCGCAGGGCCAGCGGCTGCGCAGGCAGCGAATTTTTATGCTCTTTTTGGCCTTCAGCGCTTGATGTATATGCGCTAGTAGCTTCACTATCAATAGCAAACAGCGGCTGCTCCGTGCCCTTCAGAAACCATTCACTGCGCGCCGCCTCCAGCGGGTTGCCGGTGACCGCATCGGGCCCAAAGCGCACGGCTGCCTGCACCACGCCCTTGGGCGGGCGCGGGGCGCGGCTGGCCTCGTGCGCGTGCAGGTAGCCCATCACCGCCGCCCACATGGGCGCCGCGCCACTGCTGCCGCTGACCTCGTGCATGGCGCCGCCCGCCGCATTGCCCACCCACACGCCGACGGTGTAGCGCTCGGACCAGCCCAGCGCCCAGTTGTCGCGCATGTCCTTGCTGGTGCCGGTCTTGACGGCGCTCCAGAAGCGCGTGGCCAGCACACTGTCAAGCCCGAA
>Ga0207977_100125_pt1 | contig 10218 bp, 8 predicted proteins | sample LakWasMe98_LOW12_2_FD_183918 | JGI IMG/M metagenome (GOLD analysis project Ga0207977, IMG submission 183918) | Freshwater sediment methanotrophic microbial communities from Lake Washington under simulated oxygen tension - Sediment Metagenome... | ecosystem: Environmental > Aquatic > Freshwater >...
AAAACCTGCTGGTGCGCACCACCCCGGACGGCCACCGGCTGGAGTTTGGCCTGAACATGCAGATTTGGCAGCAGCGCCCGCGCATCGCCTGGATCACACTCGCCGCGCTGCTGCTGCTCACCGCGCTGGCTTACCTGTATGTGCGCCGCCTGCTGCGCCCGCTCGACGAGATCCGTGCCGGCGCCGAGCGCTTTGGCGCGGGCCGCTTCGAACAGCCCATCCCGGTGCGCTGCGCGAACAAGCCCGACGAACTGGGCCAACTGGCTGCCACCATCAACACCATGGGCAGCGACATCCACCAGATGCTCGACGCCAAGCGCGCCCTGCTGCTGGCCATGAGCCACGAACTGCGCAGCCCGCTGACGCGCGCCCGCCTGAACGCCGAGCTGCTGCCCGACGCCACAGGCGCCGACGCCCCGCGTCAGGCCCTGCTGCGCGATCTGGGCGAGATGGCACGCCTTATCACCGATCTGCTGGAAAGCGAGCGCCTGGCCGGCAGCCATGCCGCGTTGCACCGCGAGCCGGTGGACCTGGTGGACCTGGCCCACGAGGTGGTTGCCGAACTGGGCAACCGCCATGCCGGAGCGGCAGCCATCCGCATGCAGGCACCGTCGGCGCTGCCGGTGTTGGCCCTTGACCGCGCCCGCATGCGCCTGCTGCTGCGCAACCTGCTGGACAACGCCTTGCGCCACAGCCACCATTTCGGCCAGAACCCTGGCGACAGCGCCACGCTGCCACCCGAGCTGCACCTGCGTGTGCAAGGCACGGAGCTGGAAATCGAAGTGCGCGACCACGGCCCCGGCGTGCCGCCAGAACATCTGGCGCAGTTGGCCCAGGCCTTCTACCGCCCCGACAGCGCCCGCCAGCGCGCCACCGGCGGCGTGGGGCTGGGGTTGTATCTGTGCCGCCTGGTGGCGCAGGCGCACGGCGGGCGGCTGGAGCTGCGCAATGCCGGGCCAGGGCTGGCGGTGCGGGTGGTGCTGCCGATGCAGGCGGCAGATCGCGCAACTTCTGCGCAAACCTGAATTATTCCAGCACGGTGCGCGCAATGATGTTGCGCTGGATTTCCGAGGAGCCTTCGTAGATGCGCAAGATGCGTGCATCGCGCACATAGCGCTCCAGCGGCATGTCGCGCGTAAAGCCGTAGCCACCGTGGATCTGCAGGGCCGCGTCGGTCACGAAGGCCACCATTTCCGAAGCGTAGAGCTTGCACATGGCCGATTGCAGCGTGAACGGCTGGCCGGCCTCGCGCAGCGCCAAGGCTTGCATCGTCAGGCCCCAGGCGGCTTCCAGGCGCAGCTTCATATCGGCCAGCATCCATTGAATGCCCTGCTTGCCCGACAGCGGCTTGCCGCCAATTTGGCGCGTCTTGGCCCATTGCACGGCCGCACCCAGCGCTGCCTCGGCAATGCCCAGTGCGGTGGCCGCCACATCGAGCCGGCTGTTGTCCAGCACTTTCATGGCCGTCTTGAAGCCGGTGCCCTCGGCGCCCAGCCGGTGGTCCAGCGGAATATCCACCGCGTCGAACGACACTTCAAAAGCGTGGCCGCCCCGGATGCCCATGAGCTTCTCGGGCGACGAAACATGCACGCCCGGCGTGCTGGTGGGCACGATGAAGGCGCTGACGCCACGGGCCCCCGCCGCCGGGTCGGTCTTGGCAAACACCACCAGAAACTGCGCCTTGCCCGCGTTGGAGATGAAGTGCTTGACGCCATCAATGCGGTACACCTCGCCCTGGGCGGTGGTGGTACGCACGGCGCGCGTGCTCAGCTCGGCCGGGTGCGAGCCGCCGCGCGGCTCGGTCAGCGCAAAACCGGCCAGCCACTCGCCGCTGGCGCAGCGCGGCAGCCAGCGCGCGCGCTGGGCTTCGTCGCCGCCGATCAGCACGGCGTCGGTGCCCAGGTAGTGCGCGCCGATCATCGATGAGGTGGCGGCGCAGGCGCGTGATATTTCGACCAGCGACAGCAGCATGGCCGTGGGGGTGACCCCTGGGCCGCCATATTGCTCGGGGATGTTCATGCCCATCACGCCCAACGCGGCCAGGCCGGGCACATGGCAGGTGGCGCACAGCGCCTCTTCGTCCAGTGCCTGCGCGCGTGGGGCCAGTGCTTCTTCGGCGTAGCGCGCCACGGCGTCGGCCAGTGCGCGGTCTTCGGCGCTCACGCCCATACGTTCGGTCATGTGATGTCTCCTTCAGGTGATTGAGTGGGTGGGACCGAACACGCCTGCAGCGCGCAGTTCGGCCAGTTTGCCGATACCGCAACCGGCCAGGGCCATGAGCAGCTCGTCCGTGTGTTCGCCCAGTGCAGGCGCACGTTCAGCCCGGTTGGGCGCCGCGCCGCCAAAGCGCACGGGCTGGGTGGGCAGGCGCAGGCCGGGCAGGCGCTCGTCGTGCACCGGGCGCAGCAGCTCGCGTGCCACGGCCTGCGGAGATTCCAGGGCCTGTGCAATGTTCCAGATGGGGGCTGCGGGCACGCCAGCGCCGTCGAGCAGCGCGACCACCTGCGCCACGGGCAAGGTGCCTGCCCACGCTTCAATGGCCTGGCGCAGTGCGGGCTCGGCCTCTGAGCGCGTCTCGTCGGTGGCAAAGCGGGGGTCGCTGCCCAGTTCAGGCTGCGCCATGGCGCCAGCGAGCGCATCGAACAGCTTCTTGTTGAGAACGGCCAGGGCAAAGTGGCCATCCTGCGCGCGGTACACGCCAAACGGCGCCGACAACGGGTGGCGGTTGCCCACACGCCGTGCCGGTTTGCCGGTGAACAGGTAGCGCGCCATCGACGTGGCCAGAAAGCTCAGCGTGGTGTCGAACATGGCCACATCCACATGCTGGCCCTGGCCGGTGCGCTGCACCTGCAGCAGCGCCGCCAGCGTGGCCCAGGAGGCAAACAGCCCGGCCACCACGTCGGACACGGCCTCGCCCACCAGCGTGGGGGCGCCATCGGGCTCGCCCGTGGCCTCCATCAGGCCGCTCATGGCCTGCACGATGATGTCGTAGGCAGGCCGGTGCGCCAGAGGCCCGGTCTGGCCAAAGCCCGACACGCTGACCACGACCAGTTTGGGGTTCAGGCCTTGCAGCGTGGCCGCGCCAATGCCCAGCCGCTCGGCCACGCCGGGGCGAAAGTTCTCCACCACCACATCGGCATGCGCCGCCATGGCATGCACCAGCGCCACCGCCTCGGGGGATTTGAGGTCGAGCACCACGCTTTTCTTGTTGCGGTTCATCACAGTGAACAGCGCGCTTTCGCCGTTCTGCATCGGGCCAATGGCGCGGTAGTCGTCGCCCTGGGGCGGCTCGATCTTGATGACCTCGGCGCCCAGATCAGCAAGCAGGGCGGTGGACAGGGGCCCGGCGAGCACCCGTGTGAAATCAAGAATGCGAATGCCTTCGAGCGGTAGTGCTGCAGGGGTCATGTGTGGGCTCCAACACGTTGCAAAAATCCATGGTGGCGCACAATTGAATTAAAAGAAAGAATTGTTTTTTTATGAATTGAATCAATAAAAATGATGCAAATGAATCTGCGCCAGCTCGAATACTTTGCCGCTGCAGCCCACCATGGTGGTGCCGCGCGGGCCGCACAGGCGCTGGGCGTGTCCCAGCCTTCGGTGTCCAAGGCCATTGCCGACCTGGAAGCGCTCTGGGGCGAGGCGTTGTTTGTGCGTCTGCATGCGCGGGGCATGGAGCTCACGGCTGCCGGTGTCGCCCGCCACCGCGCCGCCCAGGCCCTGCTGGAGCAGGCGCGCGCCTTGTCAGGGCCGCGTTCGGGGGCGCTTGCCGGTCTGCTGCGTGTGGGGTGCCTGAGCACACTGGCGCCGCGCTGGCTGCCCGCCATCCTCGCGCAGATGCGGGCCGCGCACCCCGCCATCGAGGTGCAGTTCCACGAAGACGACACCGAAACCCTGATACGCATGCTGGCGCGCGGTGCGCTTGATATGGCCCTGCTGTACGACCTAGGCCTGGCACGCAGCGGCGTGCGGCTTGAACCGGTGGTGGATCTGGTGCCCTACGCCCTGCTGCCCTGGGGGCACCCGCTGGCGGCAGCCAGCAGCCTGCGCCTGAGCGAGCTGGCGCGCGAGCCCCTGGTGCTGATCAATCTGCCGCACAGCCGGGAGTATTTTTTGTCGCTGTTTCGCAGCGCCGGTGTCACGCCCCGCATCGTGTGCGAGTCCACCTCGCTGGAGACGGTGCGCGGCTTGGTGGCCAATGGGCTGGGCGTATCGCTGCTGACCACGCGCCCGGTGAGCGACCGCAGCCAGGACGGCAAGCGCCTGGCCTGCCGCAGGTTGTGGGGGCGCCTGGCAGTGCAGTCGGTGGTGCTGGCCTACCCCGACAGTGGCGTGGCACCGGCGGTATTGGCGCAGCCCTTTGCGCAGGCCGTGCAGTCGGTGTTTGCCCCACAGGCCGACGATCTAACCCGGCGCAAGTGACTGCGCCCTTGTTTTACGAGAGCTAGGGTTAATCCTGTATATACAGGCATGGATAGGCACATGACAATGCGGTGGCGCGGGACGGCTCAGTGGTCGCCGCCAGCCCCACCTAGACGCTTCACACTGAAAAGGAGTCCCTTATGGTCCCGTCATTTATCAAGACCGCCGCTCTGCTCGCAGTCGGCACCGCCATCGCCGCCATGGCCGTTCCGGCCGGCGCCCAGACCAAGATCACGCTGGGCATGTCCGGCTGGACCGGCTTTGCACCGCTGACGCTGGCTGACAAGGCCGGCATCTTCAAGAAGAACGGGCTGGACGTAGACCTGCGCATGATTCCGCAGAAAGACCGTCACCTGGCGCTCGCATCCGAAGCCATCCAGTGCGCCGCCACCACGGTGGAAACGCACGTGGCCTGGAACGCCAATGGCGTGCCCATCGTGCAGATTTTCCAGATGGACAAATCCTACGGCGCTGATGGCCTGGCCGTGCGCAACGACGTCAAAACCTTTGCCGACCTCAAGGGCAAGACGATTGGCGTCTCGGCACCTGGCACCGCGCCGTACTTTGGCCTGGCGTGGATGCTCAACAAGAACGGCATGACCCTCAAGGACGTGAAGCTGGTATCGCTGGAGCCGCAACCCGCCGCCCAGGCATTCATTTCGGGCCAGAACGATGGTGCCATGACGTATGAGCCCTACCTTTCCACCGTTCGCGCCAACCCGCAGGCCGGCAAGATTTTGGCCACCACGCTCGCCTACCCGATGGTGATGGACACCGTGGGCTGCGCGCCCACCTGGCTCAAGGCCAACCCACAGGCCGCACAGGCACTGGCAACCTCCTATTTCGAGGCAGTGGAAATGATCAAGACCGACCCCGCCAAGTCTTATGAAATCATGGGAGCCGCCGTCAAGCAAAGCGGTGAACAGTTTGCCAAGTCAGCAGCCTTCCTGCGCTGGCAAGACAAGGCTGCCAACCAGAAGTTCTTCTCGGGCGAACTCATGCAGTTCATGAAGGACTCGGTGCCAATCCTGCTGGAGGCGGGTGTGATTCGCAAGGCGCCAGCGGACCTCAACGCCACCTTTGACGCGAGTTTCATCAAGTAAGCCGGAGCCGCACACCATGCAAACCAACTCTGTTCCCACACCCGTGCTCGGCATAGCGGCGCTGCCGGCCACCCGGCGCAGGCGTCCGATCAAGCCGCTGGACCCCATCAGCCCGCGCCTGCAATCCATGCTCGGCATTGGTTTCTTTGTGCTGTTCGTGCTGGTGTGGGCAGGGTTCACGCTGGGCGGCTTCGTCTCGCCCACCTTCCTGGCCAGCCCGGTCACCATGGTGCAGGAAGGCTGGTTGCTGTTCACCGAATACAACTTCCTGCACGACATCGGCATGACGGTGTGGCGCGTGATGGGGGGCTTTGTGCTGGCGACAGCCATCGCTGTGCCGCTGGGCATTGCCATGGGCGCCTACAAGCCGGTGGAGGCTTTCTTCGAGCCCTTCGTCTCTTTCTGTCGCTACCTGCCTGCGTCGGCTTTCATTCCGCTGTTGATTTTGTGGGCCGGCATTGGCGAGACGCAGAAGCTCCTGGTCATCTTCATCGGCTCGGTGTTCCAGATCGTGCTGATGGTGGCAGTGACCGTGGGTGACGCCCGGCGCGACCTGGTCGAGGCGGCCTACACCCTGGGGGCCGGCAGCAGCGGCATCGTGCACCGCGTGCTCATCCCCGGCGCTGCGCCCGGCATTGCCGAAACGCTGCGCCTGGTGCTGGGCTGGGCCTGGACCTACGTCATCGTGGCCGAGCTGATTGGTTCGGCCTCGGGCATCGGCCACATGATCATGGACAGCCAAGCGCTGCTCAATACCGGGCAGATCATCTTCGGCATCATCGTCATCGGCATCATCGGTTTGATCTCCGATTTGGCGTTCAAGACGCTCAACCGCCGCCTGTTTGCGTGGAGCAGCCTGTAATGAACGCATTGAACCAACTGTCCATCCGCGGTGTGTCGCGTACCTTCACCTCCGCACGCGGCAAAGCCACGCAGGCGCTGCTGCCGGTGGATTTCGAGGTGCGCGAAAACGATTTCGTCACCATTTTGGGCCCCTCGGGCTGCGGCAAATCGACGCTGCTGCGCATCGTGGCGGGGCTCGATTTTCCGACCACCGGGCAGGTGGTGCTGGACGGCCAGCCGGTGGAAGGCCCTGGCGCCGACCGCGGCATGGTGTTCCAGAGCTACACGTTGTTCCCCTGGCTGACCATCGAGCAGAACATCCGCTTCGGCCTGCGCGAGCGCGGCATGGGCGCCGCAGAACAGAAAGAGCGCAGCGACTACTTCATCGGCAAGGTGGGTCTGCGTGGGTTCGAGCAGCACTTTCCCAAGCAGCTCTCGGGCGGTATGCAACAGCGCACGGCCATCGCCCGCGCACTGGCCAACGACCCCAAAATTCTACTCATGGACGAGCCCTTTGGCGCGCTCGACAACCAGACCCGCGTGCTCATGCAGGAGCTGCTGCTGGGCATCTGGGAGGCCGAGCGCAAGACGGTGATGTTCGTCACACACGACATCGACGAAGCCATTTTCATAGCCAACCGCGTGGCGGTGTTCAGTGCCCGGCCCGGCCGCATCAAGACCGAGCTGGCGGTAGATCTACCGCACCCGCGCCACTACCGCGTCAAGACCAGCCCCGAGTTCATGGATCTCAAAGCCCGTTTGACGGAAGAGATCCGTGCCGAATCGCTGGCTACCGATCTGCATTGAGCCCTTGTACCGTTGCCTGCCATGAGCCAACCAACCGTCCGCCACCCCTCCCACGCAACACATCCGGCCCACGGTGCACCTGTGTCCACGCAAGCGATGGCCTTGTACCAGCAGGTCAAGGACTACATTGCCCGGCGCATCCAGGAAGGGGTCTGGCGCGCCGGAGACCGGCTGCCGTCCGAGAACGACCTGGTCACCCAGTTCGGCGTCTCCCGCATGACCGTGAACCGCGCCCTGCGCGAACTGGTCGAGCAGGGCCGCATCGTGCGGGTCGCCGGGGTAGGTAGCTTTGTCGCCGAAGACAAGCCCCAATCCACGCTGCTGCAAATTGCCAACCTGGCGAGTGAGATTCGCCAGCGCGGGCACGACTACCGCTGCGATGTGCTCTCGGTCGAACGCATGTCGGCCACGCTGGAGGTGGCGGCGGCGCTGGACCTGCGCACGGGCGAGTCGGTCTTTCATTCGCTGTGCATCCACCGCGAGGACGGCATGCCGGTGCAGCTCGAAGACCGCCACGTCAATCCCAGCCAGGTGCCGCAATTCACCCAGCAGGACTTTTTGCATCAGCAGCCCTCGGAATACCTGGTGCGCAATGTCCCCTTCGACCAGATCGAGCATGTGGTCGATGCCGTCATGCCCACGCCCGAGCAGGCTGCCCTGCTGGAGATGAACGTGGGCGAACCCTGCCTGCTGCTCACGCGGCGCACCTGGTCGCGCGGCGTGCCCATTACTGTGGTGCGCTGTCTGCATCCGGCCTCGCGCTACCGGCTGGGCAGCCGGTTCCGGGCCGACGGCAACCCGGTCCAGGGCTGAAGCCCTCTCGCCATCCTCTTTGTTCTGCGCTCACGGTTACTTGTCTATACAGGATCATCTATGCCTACCACCACTCCGTCTCTACTGACCCTGCGCCCCGGCAATGTCACGCTGGCCGAGCTGCGCCGCATCCATGCCGCTCCAGTTCAATTGCGCCTCGACGCGGCAGCACGCGCGGGCATGAAAGCCTCGCAGGCCACGGTGCAGCGCATCGTGGATGCAGACCAGGTGGTCTATGGCATCAACACCGGTTTTGGCAAGCTCGCCAGCACGAAGATTGCTCACGAGCGCCTGGCCGAACTCCAGCGCAACCTGGTGCTCTCGCACAGCGTCGGCACGGGCGATGCATTGCCCGATGCCGTGGTGCGCCTCATCCTGGCGACCAAGGCCGTGAGCCTGGCGCGCGGGCACTCGGGCATCCGCCCCGAAATCGCCGAGGCCCTGCTGGTACTGGCCAACGCCAACGTGCTGCCCGTGATTCCCGCCAAGGGCTCGGTGGGCGCCTCGGGCGACCTGGCACCGCTGGCACACATGGCCTGTGTGCTGATTGGCGAGGGCCAAGCCAAGGTCAATGAAAAGGTCGTGTCCGGCAAGGAAGCCATGGCGGCCGTGGGCTTGGCGCCCTTTGTCCTCGGCCCCAAGGAAGGGCTGGCGCTGCTCAATGGCACGCAGGTGTCCACTTCGCTGGCGCTCGCCGGGCTGTTTGGCGCAGAGGACGTGTTTGCTGCGGCCCTGGTGGCCGGTTGCCTGTCGCTCGAAGCCATCAAGGGCTCGGTCAAGCCGTTTGACGCCCGCATCCACGAAGCGCGCGGCCAGGTGGGGCAGATTGCGGTCGCTGCTGCCGTGCGCGCGCTGCTCGACGGCAGCGCCATCGACCCCTCGCACCCGCACTGCGGCCGCGTGCAAGACCCGTATTCGATCCGCTGCGTGCCGCAGGTGATGGGCGCGTGCCTGGACAACCTGCAGCACGCTGCCCGCGTCCTCGCCATCGAGGCGAATGCCGCGTCGGACAACCCGCTGGTGTTCAGCAATGGCGACGTCATTTCCGGCGGCAACTTCCACGCCGAGCCGGTCGCCTTTGTGGCCGACATCATTGCGCTGGCCGTGTCTGAAATCGGCGCCATCTCCGAGCGGCGCCTGTCCTTGCTGCTCGACCCCGGCCTCTCGGGCTTGCCGGCCTTCCTCATCAGCGACAGTGGCGTCAACTCGGGTTTCATGATTGCGCAGGTCACCGCCGCTGCCCTGGCCGCCGAGAACCAGTGCCTGGCCAACCCCAGCAGCGTGACCAGCCTGCCCACGTCCGCCAACCAGGAAGACCATGTGTCCATGGCGACCTACGGCGCGCGCCGCCTCGGCGACATGGTGCGCAATGCGGCGGTGATGGTGGGCATCGAAGCCATGGCGGCCGCACAAGGCATGGAATTTGATCGCTCGCTCAAGAGTTCACCCCTCATCGAAGCCCAGTTCGCCGCTATCCGCGAGCGCGTGGCCTATCTGGAGCAAGACCGTTTTCTCGCACCCGACATTGAGTCTATGCGCGCATGGGCGCAGCAGTCCACGTGGCCTGCGCCTCTTCTGCACTGCCTGCCCAGCCATAGAAGGCAGGAGTGAGTCTGCTGCGCCCACCGATCCCGCACTTGTGCTCCTCGCCGTACGAGAGTACGGCTCCGGTGCTCAGCGCAGGCTCGGCGCGCTCGCGACGACTTCTTCCAGCCTTCTAGCACGCCTAAAGCCAATACCCAAAGGAGCCCCCCTCATGAACGCCAACGATGCCATCCTTTCCGCAACGTCCACCGATCCCCGCTTTGATGCCAGCCGCGTGATCCGCGCGCCGCGCGGCAGCCAGCTCACCTGCAAAAACTGGCTGACCGAAGCGGCCTACCGCATGATCCAGAACAACCTGGACGCCGAAGTGGCGGAAGACCCGAAAAACCTGGTCGTCTACGGCGGCATTGGCCGCGCCGCCCGCAACTGGGAATGCTTCGACCAAATCCTCGCCTCGCTCAAGGAGCTGGGCAGCGACGAAACCCTGCTGGTGCAGTCGGGCAAGCCCGTGGGCGTGTTCAAGACGCACGAGAACGCACCGCGCGTACTGATCGCCAACTCCAACCTGGTGCCCAAGTGGGCCAACTGGGAGCATTTCAACGAACTCGACCGCAAGGGCCTGTTCATGTACGGCCAGATGACGGCGGGCAGCTGGATCTACATCGGCAGCCAGGGTATCGTGCAG
>Ga0207977_100128_pt1 | contig 10147 bp, 9 predicted proteins | sample LakWasMe98_LOW12_2_FD_183918 | JGI IMG/M metagenome (GOLD analysis project Ga0207977, IMG submission 183918) | Freshwater sediment methanotrophic microbial communities from Lake Washington under simulated oxygen tension - Sediment Metagenome... | ecosystem: Environmental > Aquatic > Freshwater >...
TTTTGATGCCCATGCGGCGCAGCTCGGCAAAGCGCTCCTTGATGCCGGGCTTGACGATGTCCTTGAGCTCGATGGCACCCAGCACGCGGGCACCCTCGCTCACCACCAGCGGCGTGCTGCCGCGGCGGGCAATGCTGTCCACCACAGCCTGCAGCGGGACCGGGAAATCGCCACCCAGTGCCTCCACATGCCGGCGGATCGCATCGGCCGCGCCCTTGCGCAGGCTGCGTCCGCCGGGCAAGTCGACACCGCTCATGCGCGTTTGCGCGGTGAAGGGCACAAACTGGGCATCCAGCGATACAGCGTTCAATTCTGGGAGCTTGAATTTCTGCCGCGCCAGCACCACGATGCTGCGGCCTTCGGGTGTTTCATCGGCCACAGAAGCCAACTGCGCGGCGTCGCCCAGCGCGGCTTCAGCGACGCCCGGCGCCGGGGCAAACGCGCTGGCCTGGCGGTTGCCCAGGGTGATGGTGCCGGTCTTGTCGAGCAGCAACACATCCACGTCGCCAGCGGCTTCCACCGCGCGGCCAGAGGTGGCAATTACGTTGGCCTGCATCATGCGGCTCATGCCCGCGACGCCGATGGCCGAGAGCAGGCCCGCGATGGTGGTGGGAATCAGGCACACCAGCAGCGCCACCAGCACGACCAGACTCACGGGTTTGCCCGCGCCGCTGACGGCCACGCCAAACTGCGAGAACGGCAGCAAGGTGACCACCACGCCCAGGAACACGAGGGTCAGCGCCACCAGCAGAATGGTCAACGCAATCTCGTTGGGCGTCTTCTGGCGCTTGGCGTTCTCGACCATGGCGATCATGCGGTCGATAAAGGTCTCGCCAGGGTTGACCGAGACGCGCACCACGATCCAGTCGGACAACACCCGCGTGCCCCCAGTGACGGAGCTGAAGTCGCCGCCCGACTCGCGGATCACCGGGGCCGATTCGCCGGTAATGGCGCTCTCGTCCACCGAGGCCACACCCAGAATCACTTCGCCATCGGCCGGCACGGTGTCGCCCGCCTCCACCAGCACCACGTTGCCACGCTTGAGCTGGCTGGCTTCGAGGGGCAGCCAGGTCATCGCTTCGCGCGTGGCGGGCAGATCTGCGCCCTTGGGCAACTGCTTGGCCCAGGTCTCCTTTTTGAGCCCGCGAAGCGATGCCGCCTGCGCCTTGCTGCGCCCTTCGGCCAAGGCCTCAGCCATGTTGGCAAAAAGGACCGTGAACCACAGCCACAGCGCCACCAGCGCGGAAAACCACGTCGGCGTGGCGAGCGCCAGCGCGGTGGTGAAGGCGCTGCCCACGTACACCACGAACATCACCGGGTTGCGCCATTGCACGCGCGGGTCCAGCTTGTAAAACGCCTCCAGCAGCGCCGGGCGCAAGAGCGCCGGGTCGAACAGGGTCGGGGTGGTGTTGCGCGTCATTTCAGGGGCTCCAGCAGCATGAGGTGCTCGACCACCGGGCCAAGGGCCAGGGCGGGCACATAGTTCAAAAGGCCCACCAGCAGCACCGTACCGACCAGCAGCGCGACGAACAGCGGCCCGTGCGTGGGCAGCGTTCCCGCGGTAGCGGCTGCGCGTTTCTTGCCAGCGAGCGATCCGGCCATGGCCAGCACCGGCACGATCACGCCAAAGCGTCCGAACCACATCGCCGCCGCCAGCAGCAGGTTGTAGAAGGGTGTGTTGACCGACAGGCCGGCAAACGCACTGCCGTTGTTGTTGGCCGCCGAGCTCAGCGCATAGAGGATTTCACTGAAACCGTGCGGCCCGGGGTTCAAAATGCCCGCCCGCCCCGCCTCGGTACTGACCGCCAGGGCCGTGCCGAGCAGCACCAGCAAGGGCGTGACCAAGATAGCGAGTGAGACCATCTTCATCTCGCCCGCTTCGATCTTCTTGCCCAGGTATTCGGGCGTGCGGCCAATCATCAGCCCGGCGATGAACACCGCCAGCATGGCGAACACCAGCATGCCGTAGAGGCCCGCACCGACACCGCCAAACACCACCTCGCCGAGCTGCATCAGCACCAACGGCACGGCCCCACCTAGTGGGGTGAAGCTGTCGTGCATGGCGTTCACGGCGCCGCAACTGGCCGCCGTGGTGACGACGGCAAACAGCGTCGAGGCGTTGATGCCGAAGCGCGCCTCCTTGCCCTCCATGTTCCCGCCGGGCTGCGTGGCGCTGGCGGTCTGGTCCACCCCCAGCGCGGCCAGCGCCGGGTTCCCCTGCTGCTCGGCGGCATTGGCCGCCACCGCGAACACCACAAACAGCACCACCATCGCGGCCAGCACCGCAAAGCCCTGGCGCCGGTCGCCCACCATGCGCCCGAACACCAGGCACAGCGCGGCGGGGATGGCGAAGATCGCCAGCATCTGCAGCCCATTGGTGATCGCGCTGGGGTTCTCGAACGGATGCGCGGAATTGGCGTTGAAGAAGCCGCCACCGTTGGTGCCCAGCATCTTGATGGCCAATTGCGAGGCCACCGGGCCCAGGGCCAGCTGCGTGCTGGCACCCTCGACGCCGGTGGTGCCCACGTACGCCGACAAGGTCTGAATCACGCCCAGCCCGGCAAACGCCAGCGCCAGCAGAAACGACAGCGGCAGCAGCACCCACAGCGTGGCACGGGTGAGGTCGACCCAGACGTTGCCAATAGTCGCTGCGCTGTGCCGGGCAAAGCCGCGCACCAGCGCCACCACCACCACGATGCCGGTGGCGGCCGAGAGGAAGTTCTGCACCGCCAGGCCCAGCATTTGCGTCAGGTAGCTCATGGTGGTCTCGCCGCCATAGCCTTGCCAATTGGTGTTGGTGACGAAGCTCACTGCGGTGTTGAAGGCCGAATCGGCAGACACTGCGGCAAAGCCCTGCGGGTTCAGCGGCAACGGCTGCTGCAAGCGCTGCAGGGCATACAGGAACAGCACCCCCAAACCGTTGAACAGCAGCAGGCCCAGGGCATAGCGCACCCAGCCGGTTTCCTGCGCAGCATCGACGCCCACCAGGCGCCACAGGGGCGATTCGAGCTTGCGGCCGAGTGCGAAACGCCCGGCCATGACGGCGTCGATGGCACGCGCGAGCGGCCAGGCGAGCGCCAGCAGCAGTGCCAGGAACACCGCCAGTTGCAACAGGGCGCCGGGGGTCATGAAAAGTCCTCCGGCCGCAGCAGCACGGCCACCAGGTACACGAAGAGCCCACCCGCCAGCGCGCCCGCCAGCCACAGCCAGGCACTCATCGCCGTGCCTCCGCGCGCTGCAGCCGCTCGCAGCCCTTGACCAGGCCCACGGCCAGCAGCCAGAAAAGGCCCGCCAGGGCCAGGTAGATGACGTCCATGAACCGCTCTCCTCGATGCGCTATTGGCAATGCACCGATGCTAGGAACGAACGTGTCAAGGCAGTGGCAAGAAGTACCCGCTGGGCATCAAGGAAGCATCAAGAAGCGCGGGGCCTGAACCGGTATCGCTGGGCCATGCTGGGGCCCAGGCCGCATTCCGTTCGCCCGCTGGACGAACTCCGGCGAATGCGCAATAGACCGGAAGTCGCGGTTATTTGCTATCTATTGAGGAGCTGCTTACGCAATATCCATATGCGCTAAGTGCCAAAAACACCAAAACTTTTGTTAATCCAAAGGCCACGCCAGCGGATGGGCATCGCCCACCTCCTGCAGCCCAGGCTCCTTGCGCTCCAGCGGTACAGATTCCACTGGCTGGACAGCCCCCACCGCCCGCCACCACGGTGCATCCAGGGGGCCATGCGCCGGCTCCACTGGGTCGCCCAGACGCGGCATCAACAAGTGCGCACCCTGCTGCGGCCCAAGCGTAAGCAGGGTTTCCGCGGGCTCGTCCCAGTCGTGCAGTGCCAGGTTGAACGTGCCCCAATGCACCGGCAGGAAGGCGCCGCCGCCCAGGAGGTCGAGCGCCTTGAGGGCGTTTTCCGGGCCGAGGTGGATGTCGCCCCAGGTGGGGTGGAAGGCGCCGACTTCGAGCATGACGAGGTCAAAGGGGCCGAAGCGCTCGCGGATGCGGGCGTATTCGGTGGTCAGGCCCGTGTCGCCGCTGAAGAACACGCGGTGGCGGGGCGACTCGATGACCAGCGAGGACCACAGCGTGGCGTTGCGGTCCTTCAGGCTGCGGCCCGAAAAGTGCTGCGAAGGCGCGGCGTGGATGGTGAGCTCGGTGCCGGGCACGGTGTGCGACTGCCACCAGTCGAGCTCGGTGATGCGCTCGGGCGCAATGCCCCAGGCCTGCAGGTGCGCGCCGACACCGAGCGAGGTGACGAAGGGGATGTTCGTCTTGGCCATCTGGCGGATGGTGGGGTAATCGAGGTGGTCATAGTGATCGTGCGAAATCACGACAACGTCGATGGGCGGCAGTTGCGACAGGCGCACCGGCGCTTTCTGAAAACGCTTGGGGCCAATGAGGCGGGACGGCGACGCACGCGGACCCCAGACCGGGTCGGTGAGCACGCGCAGGCCGTCAATTTCGATGAGCACGCTGGAATGCCCGAGCCAAGTCGCGCGCAGGCCGGACCCAGGCTTGCGGGCCCAGCGCTCGCGCGGGTCCACAGTGGGCAGCAGCCCCTGCGGCACGCGCCGGCCTTCCGAGAACATGAACTCGCGCAGGGTGGGGCGCGCGGCCGTGGTGTCGCGCAGGCCTGGCGGTATCGGGTACTGGTTGCGAAAGCCGCCCTCGGTCCACAGCGGGGAGGCCTGCATGCGCTCCAGGCGCAGACCAGCGGCACGTTTGCCCAATGACATCATGGTGTGGTTTTCGAAAATTCAAAAAACCACTGTACGCCCTTGGCGTTGGCGCTGCTGGCGGGCGGCAGCGGTCTCAGAAATGGCTTTAGCGCTTGCCCATGAAGGCAGCAAAGGCTTCGCGCGCCGCGGGCTCGCGCAGCATGCGGCCAAAGCTGGCGCCCTCTTCGGCCATGCGCTCGATGACCTGGCTTTCCTGGCCCAGCTTCATCAGCCGCTTGGTTTCCACCAGGGACGCCAGCGGCTTGGCGGCCAGCTTCTTCGCCTGCGCCTGGGCGATGGCGTTGCATTCGGTGGGGGGCACCACGCGGTTGACCAGTCCCACCTCCAGCGCCGCCTCGGCCATGAAAGGCTCGCCCAGCAGCAGCGCCTCAGCTGCGCGCTGATGGCCCATGAGGCGCGGCAGCAGCAGGCTGGAGCCCGCCTCGGGGCACAGGCCCAGGTTCACGAACGGCAACGAGAACATGGCGTTGTCGCCGGCATAGACCAGGTCGCAGTGCAGCAGCATGGTGGTGCCAATGCCCACGGCCGGGCCGCAGACGGCGGCAATCAGCGGCTTAGGGAAACGCGCGATGGCGTGCAGGAAGCGGTAGACGGGGGAATCCTGCGTGGCAGCCGGCTGCTGCAGAAAGTCGCTGATGTCGTTGCCGGCGCTGAAGACCGTCACATCGCCCTGGAGGACCACGGCGCGCACGCCGCCGTCCTGCGCGGCGGCCTCCAAGGCGTCGGCCAGCGCCGCGTACATGGCGGTGGTGATCGAGTTCTTCTTGGCTACCCGGTTGAAGGTGAGGGTGCAGACACCGGCTTCGGTGTGCTGGAGGATGTCTTGTGTCGTGGTCTGCGTCATGGTCTCTGTTGACGCGGCGGGGCGCCGCGTCACTCCTTGTAGTAAACGATCTGGTGGCTGGTGGCGAGCAGCGTGCCGGCCTCGTTCCACAACTGCGCGGAATGGTCAAAAAAGCCGTTGCGAAACTCCTGCCCGCGCGCCTGGCCAAGCAGATAGCCGTCGCTGGTGGCGGCAAGATCCGCCTGGCTGGCATGAAAGTACACCGTGATCGACACCGTGCCCGCCGGCACCTGGCGGGCGCGGCGCAGCCAGACGCGCGGAAAGAAGATGTCGGCCATGGCGGCCAGACTGCAAAAGTCGATCGCGCGCGGCGGCGCGTCGCGCATCCACAGCTGCGACAGACTGTGGTCGCCGCTGCCGTCCCACACCGGGGGAATCGTTCCCGTGACGGGGCGCATTTCGTAGCGGCTGAGCCACTCCACACCAAACGCTGGCGGGATGGCCGCCAAATCCCCAGGCCGAGGCACCTCGGGCGCAGGCGTGTCCGCTGCGCTCCAGGTGTCGCGCCGCACGGCGGTGACGGCCGTGCCGGTGGTGGTGACCACGGGCGCGCCGTCTGGGCCGGGCTGAAGGATGGACAAGGTCCAGTGCTGGGTCGAGCGGTTGGTGCGCACCGGCACCGCCTGGATTTGAAACTCGCCCGCGACCAGCCCGCCCCCGTAATTCACCGTCAGCGAGAGCGGGTCGCCCAGCAGTTCGGGGTGTTGAAGTACGGCGCGAAGCAATGTGGCTGCGGTGACCCCGCCAAACGGCCCGACCATGTTCCAGTACGGCGCGGGCGCCACGCCTGTGTATTGCCCGGGCGCCTTCGCGTGCAATTGCAGGGCCTTGTCAAAGGGATGGGAAGAATCGGTCGTCATGCCCCCAAGTGTGCCCACAAAAGTACCCTCAGTGCGTCGTACTGGTGACTGGCTCGCTGCGAAATGTTGCCAGCGCTGCCACGGCTCGTGGCCACAGCGTGGCGGAGAACTGCGGGCGAAAGAAACCAAAATGCCCGATGCGCCCGGCCCCTACCGCGTGCGGGTCAAGGGTTTCCACGCGTGTGGGTGCCTGGCTGTAAAAGCCCGCCAGATGCTCGATGCCGCGCAGCGTCATCAGCTCGTCGTCCGCCAGTGCCAAGGAAAGAATCGGAAAGCCCACGGCCGCGTAGCGCCGCTCGGCCGCCGCGCCCTCGGCGCCCATGCCGTAGCGCGGATGCAGGCACCAGCGGCGCCACTGGCGTATGACGCCGGCGGGCAGGTCGCCGATCATGCCCAGGCGTTTGCCCGGAAAGTAGCCGCACAAGCGTGTTGCCACCGGTACGATCAGCCCCCACAAAAGCGGCGCCATGCGCCGCACGCGCGGCGCCGTGTCGCGCCAGTACCCACTGCCCGCCGCCACGCCCAGCATGCCGTCGATGGCCGAGGTGTCCGCCATCAGCCCCGGCAGTTGCGCGCCCAGGCTGTGGCCGATGAGGAACAGCGGCACCCCAGGCCGAGCGGCCTTCGCCGCTGCAACCACCGCTTCGTAGTCGTGCACCCAATCGGATATCGTCGCGCGCACGGCGCGCATGGGCCCTTGCAGCGAATAGCCATGCCCCCGGTAGTCAAAGGTGGTGATGCGAAACCCCTGCCTCGCCAGCCACGCAGCAAACGCCGCATAAAAGTCCTGCCGAACCCCCATCGCCGCGCCAATCACGATGCTGGCGCGCACTGCCCCGTCTGGCTCGTAGACCCGCAGGGCCAGCGTGGTGTTTGCATCCACTCGCAGGGTTTCAGTTTTCACGCCATCTCCCCGAATGCCAGTCGAATGACCCCTTGTCTTCCCACCCCGCCCTCAAGGGTGTAGCGAGCGGGATGCGCTGCTAGGCGGACGGAGCACAGGAACCGGAACGTACGAAGGTACGTGAGGATTCCGCGCACCGCCCAACGACGCAGATCGCCCGCTCGGTAGCCACTCACACAGATTCGAAGATGCCGGCGGCGCCTTGGCCGGTGCCCACACACATGGTCACCATCCCGTACTTCAGCTTGTGCCGCTTGAGCGCATGCACCACCGTCGCCGCACGAATCGCCCCGGTCGCCCCCAGCGGATGCCCCAGCGCAATCGCGCCGCCCATCGGGTTGACCGTGGCCGGGTCCAGGCCCAGCGTGCGCATGACGGCCAGCGACTGCGCGGCAAAGGCCTCGTTCAGCTCGTACCAGCCGATGTCTTCGTGCTTGAGACCGGCGTAGCGCAGCGCGGCGGGAATCGCCTCGATCGGGCCGATGCCCATGAGCTCGGGTGGCACGCCGCGCGCCGCAAAGCTGACAAAGCGCGCCAGCGGGCTCAAGCCAAACTGCTTGACCGCCTTCTCGCTGGCCAGAATCAAGGCGCCCGCACCGTCGCTCGTCTGCGAGCTGTTGCCGGCCGTGACGCTGCCCCGGGCGGCAAACACGGGCCGCAGTTTGCCCAAGGCTTCGAGCGTGGTGTCGGGGCGCGGGCCTTCGTCCAGGCTCACGGTGCGCTTCTTGGTGATCACTTCGCCAGTGGCCAGGTCGGGCGTGCGCTCGGTGATCTCAAAAGGCGTGATTTCGTCGGTGAATTCGCCGGCCTGCTGGGCCTTGACCGCGCGCAGGTGCGATTCCAGCGCAAAGGCATCCTGGTCTTCGCGCGACACCTTCCATTGCTGGGCCACCTTTTCGGCCGTCAGGCCCATGCCGTAGGCGATGCCGACGTTCTCGTCGCGGGCAAACACTTCGGGGTTGAACGAGGGCTTGTTGCCGCCCATGGGCACCATGCTCATGGATTCGGCGCCACCTGCGATCAGCATGTCGGCCTGGCCCACGCGGATGCGGTCGGCGGCCATCTGGATGGCGCTCACGCCCGAGGCACAAAAGCGGTTGACCGTGATACCACCCACGGGGTGGTCAAAGACCAGGCCCATGGCGATACGGGCCATGTTCATGCCCTGCTCGCCCTCGGGGAACGAGCAGCCAATGATGGAATCCTCGATGGCCTTGGGGTCCAGCGTCGGCACCTGCAGCATGGCGCTGCGAATGGCGGCCACCAGCAGGTCGTCGGGACGGGTGTTCTTGAAGTAGCCACGGCCCGAGCGGCCAATGGGCATGCGCGTGGCGGCAACGATGTAGGCGTCTTGAACTTGTTTCATGGGGAGAACCTCAGGGTAAGGGCTGCGACTTCGGGGCGGCAGCGCCTGTCAATGTGGATAGGAATCAGGCTTTGGCGGCACCAAGGCGCATCCAGTCGGCCTTGTCTTTTTCGATGGCGGCCGGCAACGCGCCCAGCACGCCAGCGCGCAGTCGCTGCTTGGTCGCGGTGAACGAAGCCGGGTGGGCTTTCTTCAGGCGGTCCACCTGCGCCTGCACGGCCGTGGCCAGCGCCTCGGGCGCGACCGCTTCGTCGAGCAAACCGGCCTGCACGGCAGCCGCTCCGCCATAGGCCAGGCCAGTGCCCACCAGGTGCAGATGCGGCGTCGCCACCCGCTCGCGCAGAGCTTCGAGCGCGAAGTACGGCAGCGTCATGCCGATCAGCACCTCATTGGCCTGGAACGTCGCCCCTGCGTTCAAGCCGATGCGCACATCGGCACACTGGAGCAGAAACAGGCCCATGGCCATCGCATGGCCCGAGCAAGCGGCGATCACCGGGTGCGGATACGACAGCAGCCGCTGGGCCAGTTGTGCGCCACCGGTGAGCATCTGGAACGTTGCCTGGGGGTCGCCGGCCTTGAACACCGACAGGTCAAACCCGCCAGAAAAAACACCCGGTCGGCCGGTGAGCACCACGATGGCCTTGTCGGCCTCGGCCCGATCCAGCGCAGCATGGAGCGCGACCTGCATGGCGGGCCCCACGGCGTTGGCCTTGCCATCGTCCATGGTCAGCGTGGCCACACCGTCGGCAAAAGCGTAGGAAACCAAATCAGTCATGTGTCTCTCCAGGGGCGCGGCGGCGCTCAATTCCTTACGGGCTTGCCCGTGCTCAGCATGCCCAGAATCCGTTCCTGCGTTTTCGGGTGCTCGATCAGCGAGCAGAAGGCCTTGCGCTCCATGGCCATGAGGTATTCCTCGCTGACCAGCGCACCGGCATCTACGTCGCCGCCGCAAACCACACCCGCGATCAGGCTGGCAATGTGGAAGTCGTGCGCGCTGATGAAGCCGCCATCGCGCATATTGACCAACTGCGCCTTGATGGTGGCAATGCCGCTGCGGCCGGCCACGGGAAACAGGCGTTTGTGCGGCGCACGCCAGCCGCCCCGGGCCATGGCCTTGGCTTCGTTCAGCGCGACAAACAGCAGTTCGTCCTTGTGCGGCACGATGAGGTCACTGTCGAGCAGGTAGCCCAGCTTGCGCGATTCGAGCGCGCTGGTGCCCACCTTGGCCATCGCAGCAGCAGAGAAGCCTTCGGTCAGGAAAGGCAGCACATCCTTGGAGGTGGACTGGGCCATGTTCTCGGCGGCTCGGCGGGCGATGTAGGTCAGGCCGCCGGCACCAGGCACCAGGCCCACGCCCACTTCGACCAGGCCGATGTAGCTTTCCATGTGCGCCACGCGGCGGGCCGAATGCACGGCCAGCTCGCAACCACCC
>Ga0207977_100129_pt1 | contig 10094 bp, 10 predicted proteins | sample LakWasMe98_LOW12_2_FD_183918 | JGI IMG/M metagenome (GOLD analysis project Ga0207977, IMG submission 183918) | Freshwater sediment methanotrophic microbial communities from Lake Washington under simulated oxygen tension - Sediment Metagenome... | ecosystem: Environmental > Aquatic > Freshwater >...
CAGAGCATGTACCACTTCCGCATCAAGAACGACCCGGCCTTCGCCTGGGGCGTGCCGGAGCTGGTGCACGAGATCAAGCCGGAAGAGATGGATATTCCGATCCGGAACCAGCGGTAATTCGGTCGCCGCCGCCTGTCAGGGCGGCGGTATTGGGCGCCTAGAGCGCTTTTATTTCTATAGCTATAAGCGCTTATTCAGTAAGCGCTAGAGCCACTTTTTGCCTAAATTTCAGCGCCATGCTTGAAACCCGAGACCTGACCATCCGCTTCGGTGGCCACGTGGCCGTCAATGCGGTGAGCTGCGCCTTCGCGCCCGGCACGCTGACGGCTATCGTCGGCCCGAACGGGGCGGGCAAGACGACCTACTTCAACCTGATCTCGGGCCAGCTCAAAGCATCCAAGGGGCAGGTGCTGCTGGGCGGGCGCGAACTTTCGGGCTTGTCGGTGCCCGAGCGTGCGCGGGCTGGCCTGGGCCGGGCATTCCAGTTGACCAACTTGTTCCCGCAACTGACGGTGCAGGAAAACGTGCGCCTGGCGGTACAGGCGACCCACCAGGGCAAGCACCGGCGCGGGCTGAACCTGTGGAGCATCTGGAGCGACCATGCCGGCTTGATTGCGCAAGCCGACGCCATCCTCGCCAGCGTGGCGCTGCAGGAGCGCGCCGACACCCCCGTGGCCAGCCTGCCGCATGGCGACCAGCGCAAGCTCGAAGTGGCGCTGTTGATGGCGCTGGACCCGCAGGTCTACATGTTCGACGAACCCACGGCCGGCATGAGCCACGACGAGGCGCCGGTGATCCTGAACCTGATTCGCGAGCTGAAAAAAGACAAGACCAAGATCATCCTGCTGGTGGAGCACAAGATGGACGTGGTGCGCGAACTGGCCGACCGCATCATCGTGCTGACCAACGGCACGCTGGTGGCCGACGGCGCCCCCGCCGAGGTGATTGCCTCGCCCGTGGTGCAAGAGGCCTATCTGGGCGTGGCGCAGACCGATGGGCAAGAGGTGGCCGCATGAGCGCTGCAACGACCTCCAGCGCCGCGCCGCTGCTCGAACTCTCGGGCGTGCACACGCATATAGCGGCGTACCACATCCTGCATGGCGTCGATCTGATCGTGCCGCGCGGCGAAGTCACCATGCTGCTCGGACGCAATGGCGCCGGCAAAACGACGACGCTGCGCACCACCATGGGCCTGTGGCGCGCCTCGCAGGGCACGGTGAAGTTCGCCGGGCAGGACATCACGCGCCTGGCCACGCCGCAGATCGCCGGCCTGGGCATCGCCTACGTCCCCGAGAACATGGGCATCTTCGCCGACCTGACGGTGAAGGACAACATGGTGCTCGCCGCACGGGGCGCGCGCACCGCCGCGCAGATCGACGCCGAGCGCCTGGCCTGGATTTTTCAGCTTTTCCCGGCGGTGGAGAAGTTCTGGAACCACCCGGCCGGCAAGCTCTCGGGTGGGCAGAAACAGATGCTGGCGGTGGCCCGCGCCATTGTCGAGCCGCGCGAGCTGCTCATCGTGGACGAGCCCAGCAAAGGCCTTGCCCCCGCCATCATCAACAACATGATCGACGCGTTCGATCAGCTCAAAAAGCGCGGCGTGACCATCCTGCTGGTCGAGCAGAACATCAACTTCGCCAAACGCCTGGGCGACAGCGTGGCGGTCATGGACAACGGCGTCGTCGTGCACGCCGGGCGCATGGCGGCGCTGGCGCAGGACGAGGCGCTGCAGCGCTCGCTGCTGGGGTTGGCGTTATGAATTTTGATATTTTCTTGCCTCTGGCGCTTATTGCGCCTGCGCAACCAGCTATGAAATCAATAGTGAAGCGTTCATTCGCCGGAGGTGCCGCATGAACTGGCGTGAACTCGACTGGAAGCCGCTCGCCCTGGTGCCCGTGCTGGCGCTGGCGGTGCTGCCCTTCATCGGCTCGCCTTCGACCTGGCTCACGCTCACCGTGGCGGGGTTGGCGATGGGCATGATCATTTTCATCATCGCGTCGGGCCTGACGCTGGTCTTCGGCTTGATGGACGTGCTCAACTTCGGCCATGGCGTGTTCATTGCGCTGGGTGCCTTCGTCGCCGTCAGCGTGCTGGGCAGCCTAGGCGACTGGACCGGCTCGCAGGACCTGTGGCGCAACCTGGTGGCCGTGATTCCCGCCATGCTGGTGGCCATGCTGGTGGCGGGCGCCGTGGGCCTGGCGTTCGAGCGCTTCATCGTGCGGCCGGTGTACGGCCAGCACTTGAAGCAGATCCTCATCACCATGGGCGGGATGATCATCGGGGAAGAAATCATCAAGATGGTCTGGGGCCCGGCGCAGATTCCGCTGCCGCTGCCGGCCGGCATGCAGGGTTCGCTGTTCATCGGCGACGCTGCCATCGAGAAATACCGGCTGATTGCCGTGGTCGTGGGCCTGCTGGTGTTCGGCGCGCTGGCCTGGACCTTGGCGCGGACCAAAGTCGGCCTCTTGATTCGCGCAGGCGTGCAAGACCGCGAGATGGTCGAGTCGCTCGGCTACCGCATCCGGCGCCTGTTCATCGGCGTGTTCGTCGCCGGCAGCGCGCTCGCGGGCCTGGGCGGCGTGATGTGGGGCCTGTACCAGCAGAGCGTGATTCCGCAGATGGGCGCGCAGGTCAACGTGCTGATCTTCATCGTCATCATCATCGGCGGGCTGGGCAGCACGGGCGGGGCGCTGATTGGTGCGCTGCTGGTCGGGCTGATGGCCAACTACACCGGCTTCCTCGTGCCGAAGGTGGCGTTGTTTTCGAATATTGCGCTGATGGTGGCCATCCTGCTCTGGCGGCCCCAGGGCGTGTATCCGGTCACCAATCGATGACCCCCCTGAGTCGCTGCGCGCCTTCCCCCCAGGGAGACGCCGCCCGTGCGGCGGGGCGGCCCTTGCACGGCGGCTGCTGGTGTGGGCCACGCCCTTCGCAGGCTCAGTCGTCAGTGCACAGCGCCATGGATTACTAAAAGGCAAGTTCCCATGTTGAACCGAATCCTCTCTGGCGACTACCCGCGCAGCCGCGTGCTGACCGTGGTGCTGGTCGCCATCTTCCTCGGGCTGGCGTTTGCGCCGTTTCTGTTCCCCGGCGTCAAGGCGCTGTCGGTGGCGGCCAAGGTGCTGGTCTTTGTCGTGCTGGTGGCCAGCTTCGATCTGCTGCTGGGCTACACCGGCATCGTGAGCTTTGCGCACACCATGTTCTTTGGTATCGGTGCCTACGGCGTGGCGGTGGCCAGCACGCGCATGGGCGCCGGCTGGGCGGCACTGGCGGTGGGCATCCTGGGGGCGTTGGTGCTGTCCTTCGTGCTCGCGCTCGCCGTCGGCCTGTTCTCGCTGCGGGTGCGCGCCATCTTCTTTGCCATGATCACGCTGGCCGTGGCGGCAGCGTTCCAGACGCTGGCGTCGCAGCTTTTCGAAATTACCGGCGGCGAGGACGGCCTGACCTTCCGCCTGCCTGAGCTGCTCTCGCCCAGCCACGAGTTCGCCGAAGACCCGTTCCTGGGCGTGTCGCTTGATGGGCGGCTGCTGACGTACTACCTGCTGTTCGTCACGGCAGTGGTCCTGGTGCTGGCACTGCTGCGCATCGTCAACTCGCCCTTTGGCCGCGTGCTGCAGGCCATTCGCGAAAACGAGTTCCGCGCCGAAGCCATTGGCTACCGCGTGGTGGTGTACCGCACGCTCTCGTCCGTGCTGTCTGCGTTGTTTGCCTGCCTGGCCGGCGCCATGCTGGCGATCTGGCTGCGCTACAACGGGCCGGACACCTCGCTGTCGTTTGAAATCATGATCGACGTGCTGCTCATCGTGGTCATCGGCGGCATGGGCACCATTTACGGCGCTGCCATCGGTGCCGTGCTGTTCCTCGTCGCCCAAAGCTACCTGCAGGACTTGCTGCGCCTGGGCCACGAGGCCGCCAGCAGCCTGCCCTGGCTGGCGGCCTTGCTCTCGCCGGACCGCTGGTTGCTTTGGCTGGGCGTGCTGTTCGTGCTCTCGGTTTATTACTTTCCCACCGGGGTCGTCGGCCGCCTGCGCGCCAGCGCGGCAGGGCGCAGCGGTGCCTGATTTCTGTTCTTCGCGTTCCACCAAAAACCACCAGGAGACAAGCGCATGAAGATGTTGATCCACCCTTTGGTTCCCCCCTTGCTCGCAGTGGCCGCACTGGCTGCCTGTGGCGGTGGCAGCACGGTCGCCACCAACACCAAGCCGGATTTCCTGGGTGCCGTGCGCGCCACGGTGTACGACGGTGCGGCGGACGACCTGCTCACCGCGGGCCTGGGCGCCACTGGCCTGGCTGCTGCCGCGCCGCCCGCCTACGCCAACCCGCTGGCACCCACCGCCGCCGAGCTGCGCCGTGTGGCCATCTACACCAACTACCGCGCCATGCTCGACATGACGGCCAACGGCGGTTATGGCCGTTTCTACGGCCCGAACGTGGATGCCCAGGGCAATGTCACGGCAAGTGAGGGCAAGATCGCAGGCACTGAATACCTGGCGTTTTCCGATGACGGAAGTGGCCGCAAGAACGTCACGCTGATGGTGCAACTGCCCGCCAGCTTCGATACGAAGAAGCCTTGCATCATCACCGCCACGGCGTCGGGCTCGCGCGGGGTGTACGGCGCGATTTCCACCGGCGAGTGGGGCCTCAAGCACGGCTGCGCGGTGGCCTATTCCGACAAAGGCACGGGCGGGGCACCGCACGACCTGCAAAACGATACGGTGCCGCTGATCGACGGCACGCGCACTTCGGCTGCCGCTGCCGGCAAGGAGGCGGCTTTCAATGCCGGATTGAGCGCGAGCGCGCTTGCCGCGTTCAATGCCGCCACGCCAAACCGCTTTGCCTTCAAACACGCGCACTCGGGCCAGAACGCCGAGCGCGACTGGGGCCGCAGCACGCTGCAGGCCGTGGAGTTTGCCTTCTGGGTGATCAATGAGCGCTATGGTGAGGTGCAGGGCGGTGAGCGCGTCAAAACCTTTACACCCAAGAACACCATCTCGATTGCATCGAGCATCTCCAACGGCGGCGGCGCGGCCATTGCCGCCGCTGAGCAGGACAGCGAGGGCCTGATCAGTGGCGTCGCCGTGTCCGAGCCCGCAGTGGAAATGCCCGCCAACGCCGGTGTGCGCGTCGAGCGCGGCGGTGTGGCGGTCACGACCAGCGGCAAGCCGCTGATCGACTTCACCACCGTGGCCAACCTGTACCAGTCCTGCGCGGCGCTCGCGCCGTCGATTGCCTCCACCCCTTACGCGGCGGGCTTTGCTGCAGGGTTTGCCAATCCGGCGCTGCCCATTGCCCCCAATCGCTGCGGCGCGCTGGCTGCCCATGGCTTGCTCACGGCGACAACCACCGCAGCCCAGGCCGAAGAGGCGTTGCAGAAGCTGCGCGACTACGGCTGGGAAGGCGAATCGGACGCCTTGCACGCCTCGCTTGCCGCGTTTGAGGTAGCGCCGGCCGTGGCCGTCACCTTTGCCAACAGCCTCTCGCGCGCCAGTGTGCAGGACAACCTGTGCGGCTTCAGCTTTGCCGCCACCACGGCCGCTGGCGGCGTGACACCGCTGGCCCCTGCGGCGCTCGCTGGCATGTTCGCCACGGGCAACGGCGTGCCGCCGACCAGCGGTGTGCAACTCGTCAACAACCTGGGCAAGTTCGGGCCGGCGCGCGATGTCCTCTCGTTCTCGGCTGCCGGTGTGCCCGACTGGAACACCGACGGTGCCCTGTGCCTGCGCAACCTGGTGACGGGCTCTGACGCCGCTGCCAGGAAGCTGCAGGCCGGCCTGGATGAAACCCGGCGCAACGGCAACCTGCATGGCAAACCGACCCTCATCGTCCATGGCCGCTCCGATGCCTTGCTGCCGGTGAACCACACCTCGCGCCCGTACGCTGCGCTCAACCGCAAGGTCGAGGGCGCGGCCAGCCAGCTCGCCTACATCGAGGTGGCCAACGCCCAGCACTTTGACAGCTTTATCGGCCTGCCGGCGGTACTGCCAGGCTACGACAGCCGCTACATCCCGCTGCATATCTACCTCAACCGTGCGCTCGACGCGATGTACGCGCACCTGAGCACGGGCGCGGCGTTGCCAGCCAGCCAGGTGGTGCGCACCGTGCCGCGTGGCGGTGCACCGGGCAGCGCGCCGGCACTCACCGATGCCAACCTGCCGCCGATCGCCAGCGTGCCGGTGGCCGCCAATGCCATCGCACTGACCCCTGGTGTGATCTCTGTACCCGAGTAAATGCCCTTGCTGCCCGGTGCACCGCCGGTTGTGCAGGCCCCCACTTTGAAGGAGATCGTCATGGCACACACGCTGCCGAAACATGGCCGCACAGCGCTGCGCACCGTACTGGGCGCCGGGCTCACCGCTCTGGCGCTGCTTGGGTCTGGCGCTGTGGCGGCGGCGGAAATCGTCATTGGCCAGGTCGCCCCGCTGACCGGCGTGCTGGCCAGCAGTGGCGAGCAAATGGTGCTGGGTGGCAAGATTTATTTCGATGCCGTCAATGCCCAGGGCGGCGTGCACGGCGCCACCCTGCACCAACTGGTGGTGGACGACGGCTACGAGGTGGACAAGACGGTGGCGCGCACGCGTGAGTTGCTGGCGCGGCCCGACGTCGTGGCCTTGTTCGGCTTTGCCGGCACGGCCAATATCACGCAACTGCTCAAGGACGGCGTGCTGGCCGAAGGCGGCGCGGCCTTGGTGGCACCCTACACCGGCGGTGAATCGCTGCGCACGCCGTTCAACCCCTGGATCTTCCACGTGCGCGCCGGGTACGTGGATGAGGCGGAGCACATGGTGCAGCAGCTCACCACGCTGGGGATGAACCGCATTGCCGTGATGTACCAGGACGACGGCTTTGGCCAATCGGGCCTGGAGGGCGTGGAGGCCGCACTGGCGCGGCGCAAGCTCAAGCTGGCGGCAGCGGCGAGCTACCCCCGCAACACCGACGATGTGGCCGCCGCCGTCAAGACCATCACTGTCGCCAACCCGCACGCTGTGATCATGGTTGCCGTCAACAAGCCTGCCGCGGCATTCATCAAACAGTACCGGGAGGCGGGCGGCGGGGCGCAGCTCTACAACATCTCGGTGGTCAATCCGGCCGAAATCGTGCGCCTGGCGGGCCTTGCCAATGCCCACGGGCTAGGCATCAGCCAGGTCGTGCCTTTCCCCTACCAGCCCAGGCTCCCGGTCGTGCGCGAATACCAGCAATTGCTGGCGAAGTACGCCCCCGGCGCCGAAGTGAACTACACCAGTTTCGAGGAATTCCTGGGGGCCAAGGTGCTGGTGGAAGCCCTGCGCCGCGCCGGGCCCGCGCCCACGCGCGCGGGCGTGATCAAGGCGCTCGAATCCCTGGAGAAATTCGACCTGGGCGGCCTGGTGATCAGCTACTCGCCCACCAACCGGATCGGCTCGCGCAGTGTCGAGGTGACGGTGATCGGCAGCACCGGCCGGCTCATGAAATAGGCCATCTTCAAGGATTCAACATGCAACCGCGCTCACGCTACGCCACCTGTGCTGGCTATGAAATTCACTACATGGAATGGGGCGAGCGCGACGCGCCTGTGGTCGTGGCCTGGCACGGCCTGGCGCGTACCGGGCGCGACATGGACCCGCTCGCCGCGCACCTGGCGAGCCGCTACCGCGTGATCTGCCCCGACACCCTCGGGCGGGGCCTGAGCCAGTGGAGCCGCCAGCCCGATGTGGACTACACGCTGCGCTTCTACGCGCGCCTGGCGGCGGACCTGTTTGCACAGCTGGGCATCGAGCAGGCGCATTGGATAGGCACCTCCATGGGGGGGGCCATCGGCACCGTGTGCGCCAGCGGTCTGTTCGAGCCGGCCCTCAAGGGCGCGATTCGCAGCCTGCTGCTCAACGACAACGCCCCGGAGCTTGCCGCCCCGGCGCTGGAGCGTATCAAGGCCTATGCAGGCAGCCCTCCGGCCTTTGCCACTGTGGCGGAGCTGGAGGCCTTTTTCCGCCAGGTGTATGCGCCCTACGGCTGGTTGCCCGATGCCCAGTGGCGCTTGCTGACCGAGAGCTCGGTGCGCCGCCTTCCGGACGGCCGCGTCACGCCGCACTACGACCCGGCGATGGTGCGGCAATTCACGCAGCACGCAAACGACTACCTGATCTGGGAGCACTACGACGCGCTCGATCTCCCGGTGCTGTGCCTGCGCGGAGCCGACTCAGATTTGGTGCTGCCCGCCACCACGGCCGCGATGCGCTCGCGCGGCCCCGGCGTGCGCGGCCAGTTGGAGGTGGTCGAGGTGCCTGGGTGCGGGCACGCCCCGGCGCTCAACGTGGCCGACCAGTGGGCCTTGGTGGATGCGTTTCTGGCGCGGGCGCAGGGATAGCGCCCGGCCTTGGCCCGCGCCGCGGGCAGCACGGCTTCAGCCCGCCAGCGCGGCCTTCACGGTGGCCGACACCTGGCCCATGTCGGCTTTGCCGGCCAGGCGGGTCTTGACCACGCCCATGACCTTGCCCATGTCGCCCTGGCCCTTGGCGCCCAGCTCGATGACGATGGCCTGCACGGCCACGGCGGTCTCTTCGGCCGACATGCGCTGGGGAAGGTAGCCCTGCAGCACGGCCATCTCGGCCTTTTCCTTGTCGGCCAGGTCCTGCCGGTTCGCACCCTCGAAGGCGGTGATGCTGTCCTTGCGCTGCTTGACGAGCTTGTCGACGATGGCCACCACCGCGGCGTCGTCGAGCACGATGCGCTCATCGACTTCCTTTTGCTTGCACGCGGCCAGCAGCAGGCGGATGGTGCCCAGGCGCTCGCTGTCCTTGGCGCGCATGGCGGTCTTCATGTCTTCGGTGATCTGGTCCTTAAGGCTCATGGCGATTACTTTCTTATGGGGGTGGGGTCTGCCAAAAGACGCTCTGGCGTCGTTGCCGCACCTTGTCGTAGCGATGCTACTGCCTGCGGCGCTGCGCCTAGCCAGAACGCCTTTTGGCAGACCCTGGAACGGGGAAAACTCGATCTGGTGTGGTTGATGGACCAACCCTGAGCGCCTTTTGGCAAACCCTGAAACGAAAAAACCCGCGCTGGGCGTCCCTGGCGCGGGTTCTTGCAATCTGGAAGAAGCTTCCGATCGGCAGATCAGTACATCTTCTTGGGCAACTGCATGCTGCGCACGCGCTTGTAGTGGCGCTTGACGGCAGCCGCCTTCTTGCGCTTGCGCTCGGCGGTGGGTTTTTCGTAGAACTCGCGGGCGCGCAGGTCGGTCAGCAGGCCGAGCTTTTCGATGGTGCGCTTGAAGCGGCGCAGCGCTACGTCAAAGGGTTCGTTCTCTTTTACACGGACGGTTGTCATCAGCTAATGTTTCCAATTTTTGGTGCTCCCAGAGGGTGCACGGGAGATCGGGCCCGGGCGCCATGTGAAGCGGTTTCCCCGTCTATAACTAGTATTGGCCGACGGGGTATTGCCAGCAAAGCCAAGTATTATAGCGAGTGGCCGTGTTGCATGCGTGAATCTTCCGGTGCCTCGGCGCGCTCGTTCAGTCCGTAATCGCGCAGCACCTGCGCCACGCGCAGGCGGTAGTCGGCAAACACCCCCGCGCGGCCCGCTGCCTGCGCCTTGCGATGTGCGGGCAGGGCACGCCAGCCGCTCACCGCCGCCTCATCGCGCCAGAACGAAAGCGAAAGCATTTTGCCGGGTTGGCTCAGGCTCTCAAAGCGCTCCACCGAGATGAAGCCGTCCATGGATTCGAGTCTGGCGCGAAGGGCGGCGGCAGTGTCCAGATAGGTCTGGCGCCCCGCAGCGCTGGGCAGGACTTCGAAGATCACCGCAATCATGGCGTGGCACCCTCGGCCAGTGCGGCGCGGCCCAGGGTGCCGTCCACCACCTCGGTAAAGCGGCGCTCCTCGCGCAGGATGAAGCGCTGGCGCTGCGCGCGCTCGAAGTTGGCGCGGCCTTCGGGGTCGGCGCGCAAGCGGGTGCGGTAGGCCTCGTACGCGGCCAGGCTGTCGAACGCGATCAGTCCCCAGGCTTCGTAGTTGCTGCCTTCGCAGGGCAGGAAGTAGCCCAGCAAATGCCCGCCGCAGCGCGGGATGATGCGGCCCCAGTGCTCGGCGTACTCGCGAAAGGCGTCTTTTTGGAAGGGGTCG
>Ga0207977_100131_pt1 | contig 9894 bp, 10 predicted proteins | sample LakWasMe98_LOW12_2_FD_183918 | JGI IMG/M metagenome (GOLD analysis project Ga0207977, IMG submission 183918) | Freshwater sediment methanotrophic microbial communities from Lake Washington under simulated oxygen tension - Sediment Metagenome... | ecosystem: Environmental > Aquatic > Freshwater >...
AATCCGTCAAAACTATTGTTCAGCAGGTGGAGGCCATGAAGCGGCTGGTGAACGAGTTTCGCGACTATGCGCGCCTGCCCTCGGCAGACCTGCAAGCGCTGGATCTCAATGCGCTGGTGCGGGATGTACTGCACCTCTACGAGCCCGGTGATGTGCGTGTGCCGGTGCATGCCAGGCTTGATCCGCAGTGCCCGCCCATTCTGGGCGATGCGCAGCAATTGCGCCAGGTACTGCACAATCTGGTTCAAAACGCGCAAGATGCAACCGAGCAGATGCTGGCATCCGACCAACAGACAGAGCGCGCAGTCCTTCTGACCACTTCCTTTACCGCAGAGTCAAAGCGCGTACAGCTGGCGGTGTTGGATCAGGGGTCCGGCTTTCCGCCGCATATTTTCCAGCGCGCATTTGAGCCCTACGTGACGACCAAGGCGCGCGGAACGGGCTTGGGGCTCGCCGTTGTCAAGAAAATTGCCGACGAGCACGGGGCAGCAATCAAGCTGGCCAACCGTGAACAAGATGGGCGAATATGTGGCGCGCAAGTGTCGCTATCATTTGCGACTGTGCAAACGGCGGCGACGTGAGGTTGGCACGCTGCAGATTCAAGGCATTTCCCACATGGCAAACTTATTGGTGGTCGACGACGAGCTAGGCATTCGGGATCTTCTTTCCGAGATTCTGAATGACGAAGGCCACAGCGTCGATCTGGCAGAAAACGCAACGCAGGCGCGCATTGCCCGCAACGCCAACGACTACGACTTGGTGTTGCTCGACATCTGGATGCCCGACACCGATGGTGTTTCACTGCTCAAAGAGTGGGCGGCGACTGGCCTCCTGACCATGCCCGTCATCATGATGAGCGGTCACGCGACCATTGACACGGCAGTGGATGCGACGCGTATTGGTGCTTTTGCTTTTCTGGAAAAGCCCATTACCTTGCAAAAGCTGCTCAAGGCAGTCGAGCAAGGATTGGCGAGGCACGCCTCGCGTACAGCGCCATCGGTGGCGGTCGTATCCGCCGCTACCGTTTCAGCACCTGCACCGTGTGCCGATCTCACCGTTCCGCAGCTTGCTGCAAGCATGGAGATGGATGCGGGCCCACATGCACACCAAGGCTTTGATCTTGACCGCCCCTTGCGTGAAGCGCGCGATGGGTTTGAAAAGGCCTATTTCGAATTTCACCTTGCACGCGAAGGCGGCTCCATGACACGTGTAGCGGAGAAGACAGGACTTGAGCGCACCCACCTCTACCGCAAGCTGCGCCAACTGGGCGTGGATTTGGCGCGCGGGAAGCGCAATTAGTTGCCGAACATGGCGGAGGCGTCAAGATTTCGAAGCTATAATTTAAGGCTTAGGCCCGGTAGCTCAGTCGGTAGAGCAGAGGATTGAAAATCCTTGTGTCGGCGGTTCGATTCCGTCCCAGGCCACCAGTCAGCATGCGCCCCAGCGCCCGAAAGGGTTCTGGGGCGTTTCTACATTTCCCTCGTGTTTCTAAAAAACCAATGGGCAGATAGATTGCTGGCTCACAGCTTGTTTATTGCCTCAATGGGCTGCATACAGCGGCAGCATTTTGTTGCTAGAGCTTTCATAAGCGCGGCAACACCGCGGCTTTTCATGCAGTGGGCGATGCATTGCCAGCTAAAAGCCGCTCGGTTTGCGAGTGGCAGCTGGCCTGCTTATTGCTGCGCCCTTGCTGCCGAATGCGGCGGCAATTTCACTTATTCAACACACCGTTGCGCTTCTCATGCCTCTTTTGAAGGAAACCACCCTGGGGATTGACTTCGGTACCTCCAACTCGGCGATGGCCGTGCGCCATGCCAGCGGGCCAGCGCGAATGCTCGCTTTGGAGGGCACTGCCCACACGCTGCCAACAGCGCTGTTCTTCAATGCTGAAGACCACAGTACCCATTTTGGGCGCGATGCGGTCGGGCAGTATCTGTCGGGCACTGAAGGGCGGTTGATGCGCTCGCTTAAAAGCCTGCTGGGCAGTGCCTTGCTGCAAGACAAAACGGCGGTGCACAACAGCTTGGTGAGCTATCAAGACATCATTGGTCTGTTTTTGCGCATGCTGGCGCAAAAGTCCCTTGAAGTGCTGGGAGGCATGCCTGGGCGGGTGGTGATGGGGCGTCCGGTGCATTTTGTGGATGGCGAGGACACCCGTGACCGGCAGGCCGAGGAGGCGCTGCGCCAAGCGGCGCTGGCGGCAGGTTTCGAGAACGTGTCGTTCCAGCTTGAGCCCATTGCAGCCGCGCTGGACCATGAGCAGCGCATCACGCGGGAGTCCCTGGTGCTGGTTGTGGACATTGGCGGGGGTACATCGGATTTCACGGTGGTGCGCCTGGGACCCGAACGCATGCGCCACACCGACCGCCGCCGCGATGTATTGGCCACCACGGGGGTGCACCTAGGCGGCACGGACTTTGATCGCCGCCTCAGCCTGGAGCTGCTCATGCCTCTGCTGGGGTTTCGCCATCTGGGACCTACCGGGCGCGAGGTGCCAAGCAGCGTATTCTTTGATCTCTCGACCTGGCATCTGATCCAGTGGCTGTACGCCCCCAGTGCCCTGCGTGATGCCCAGAAATTGCGAGCCGATTACACCGATGCGCGCCTGCATGGGCGGCTGATGCAGGTGCTCAACGAGCGCCTGGGGCACCGCATGGCCAATACGGTGGAGCTGGCCAAGATTGCCGCCTCCATGGACGGTGCCGATGCGCCCATGCCGCTGGATTGGATCGAGCCGGGGCTCGGTGCTGCGGTCACGGCCCAGGGGCTGGGGCATTGCCTGGCACAGCCGCTTCAACAGGTGGTGGCCTGCGCCCGTGAATGTGTGCAGCTGGCTGGATTGGGTCCGCAGGGCTTGGACGCCATCTACCTCACGGGCGGCTCTTCGGCCTTGCGGCCACTGCGCCAAGCCTTGAAATCTGCGTTCCCTGACACGCCGCAGGTTGAGGGTGACCTGTTTGGTGGTTTCGGGCTGAAGAACCTTGCAAGCGTCCGGTGATGGCGGCGGTGAACGAGCGGCACGTGCGGCTCAGGGGGTACGAAACACTACCAAATAGATAGCTGCTAACGCTTATGAACAAAGCGCTAGAGGCTATTTTTGATGAAATTCAGCTCGCCTCGCCGTCTGGCGTGGCCCCGTCGCGTTTCCATTGCAGGGCCGCGTCGTACAGCGTATTACGCGATGCCCCCGTGATCTCGGCCGCCAGGCGCACGGCGGTCTTGAGGGGAAGCTCCTGCAGCAGCAGGCGCAGCACCTGCAGGTTTTTGCCGTCGTCGCTGGCCACTGCCGTGGGGTGCAGCAGCACTACGAACTCACCCCGGGAGCGCTGGGGTGAGCCCTCCAGCCATGCCGTCAGCGCCTGTGCGGGCTGGGTGGTGATTTCTTCAAACTGTTTGGTGAGTTCGCGCGCCAATGTCACCGGGCGTTGGCCCAATACCGCCAGGGCCTGGGCCAGTTCGCCGATGCGGTGGGGGGCCTCCAGCAGCACCACGCAACGGGCCTCATGGGCCAGTTGCTGCGCAATCAGGGTGGCGCGTTCGGCGCTCTTGGCGGGCAGGAACCCGGCAAACACAAAACCGTCTTGTCCGCCACTGTGTGCCACGGCGCCGGCAGCACTCAGCGCGGTGGTAATGCTGCTGGCGCCGGGCAGGGGTACGGCGCGCAGCCCGGCAGCCTGCACCGCAGCGACCAGGCGGGCGCCAGGGTCGCTGATGGCTGGCGTTCCAGCGTCGCTGACATAGGCCACACGCTGCCCCTGCTGCAAGCGCGCAATCACAGTTTGGGCACCCTCCTGCTCGTTGTGCTGGTGCAGCGCCAGCAGCTGGGCGCCGGTTTTCTCAATACCGTAGCTGCGCAGCAAGCCTTGCGTGTGCCGCGTGTCCTCACAGGCGATGCTGTCTGCCAGTTGCAGCACGTGCAAGGCGCGCAAGCTGATATCGGCCAAATTGCCGATCGGCGTGGCGACCACATACAAGGTGCCTTGGGGATAATGCTGAGCCGATGCAGCGTCGCTGGCGGCGCGCAGGGCAGAAGCGAAAGAGGCGCTCAATGGGATTCTTTCAAAAGGCGGTGCGCGTCGCACCGACCGCCAAGACCACGCGTGAGCATGGCAACGAGGCTGAAGACTGGGCTCTCGCACACTTGCAAGCTGCCGGGCTGCAGCTCCTGGAGCGCAATTATCGGACGCCAGGGCGTGGCGGCGGCGAAATTGACCTGATACTGCGTGCGCCCGACGGCACCGTCGTTTTTGTCGAAGTGCGGCGCCGTGGTACGACAAGGTTTGGCGGTGCCGGCGCCAGCATTCAAGCGACCAAGCAGCGGCGGATCGTGTTTGCGGCACGCCATTACCTGATGCATTTGCGCACGCTGCCCCCTTGTCGTTTTGATGTGGTGCTGGTCGAGGAGGGCATCGAATGGTTGCAGGCGGCGTTCGATGCCGGCTAAGCCAGCATGTACGTGTTGCTACAAAAGCTGTAACACGGCAGGTTTATGATCTGCGCCTCTGCGCCGCAATTAGATTTTTATGCTTGAGCAACGCATCCAACAGCACTTTATTGACAGCGCCGACCTCAAATACCAGGCGGCGCAATTGCTGTGCAAACCTGTTTCCGACGCTGTGCAGGCGTTGCTGGTGTGTGTGACCAGCGGCGGGAAGATTCTCGTCTGCGGCAACGGCGCTTCTGCGGGCGATGGTCAACAGTTTGTGGCGTCGTGCGTCGCGGGTTTTGAGCGCAACCGCCCTGAGCTGGCGGCGCTGGCCTTGAGCGTGGATGGTTCGCTGCTGACCGGTAGCGCCGACCCCAGCCAGCAGTTTGCGCGACAGGTGCGCGCACTCGGTCAGGCCGGAGACGTCTTGTTGTTGCTGTGTATTGCCGGGAACGACGCCAATCTCTTGGCAGCCGTCTCGGCAGCGCATGAGCGCGAGATGATTGTCATAGCGCTTACCGGGCGCATTTCAGGCGCGCTCGGTGGGCTGCTTCGGGAGACCGACATCGGAATCAGCGTGCCGCATGAGCGTGCAGCGCGCGTCCGCGAGGTCCATGCTTTGGTGCTCAATTGTTTGTGCGACGGCATAGATGAGCAATTGTTTGGTGAACAGGAGATTTCATGAAATTTGTCTATCCGACCAGGCTCCTGGTCAGTCTTTTGGCCGCTGCCACGCTGGCAGGTTGCGCCGCACCACTGATTCTTGGCGGTGCTGCAGTGGGCGGAATGGTGGCGATTGACCGTCGCACCACCGGCACCCAGGTAGAGGATGAGGGCATCGAACTGCGTGCCACCAACCAGATTTTTGGCGACTATGGTGACAAGGTGCATATCAACGTCACCAGCTTCAACCGCCAGGTACTGCTGACCGGCGAAGTGCCAACGCAGGAAGTGCGCGATGCGGTTGCGCAAAGGGTCGCCAAGGTGGCGAATGTGCGCTCCATCGTGAACGAGCTGGCGGTGATGCCCAGCACGCCCCTTACGCAGCGCTCCAACGACACCTTCATCACCGGAAAAATGCGCGCCAGCTTGGTCGATGCCAAGGACCTGACAGCCAGTGCGTTCAAGGTCGTGACCGAGCGCGGGGTGATTTACCTGATGGGTATCGTCAGCCAACGCGAAGCGAAGCGGGCAACGGCCATTGCCCGTGGTGTGACCGGCGTGCGCAAGGTGGTGCGGGTGTTCGAGTACGTGAGTGACGACGACTTGGCGCGCATGAATGCGCCTGCTCGTGCTCCCGTGACTGACACCAACAGCGGGACGGCGCCGGCCAAGTAAGGCGCGGCGTGCGGATCAGTCGAACCGCTTGATGAGGCTTGACGTGTCCCAGCGCTGCCCGCCCATGCGCTGCACGTCGGCGTAGAACTGGTCCACCAGTGCGGTGACTGGCAGTTGCGAGCCATTGCGGCGCGCCTCGGCCAGCACCAGTCCCAGATCCTTGCGCATCCAGTCGACGGCAAAGCCGAAATCGAATTCACGCGCCGCCATGGTTTTGCCACGGTTATCAAGCTGCCAGCTTTGTGCTGCGCCTTTGCCGATGACGTCAAGCACCTGGGGCAAATCAAGGCCTGCGCGCTGGCCGAAGGCGATAGCTTCGGCCAATGCCTGCACCAGGCCGGCAATGCAGATCTGGTTCACCATCTTGGTCAACTGACCGGCCCCCGATTCGCCCAAGCGGGTGAAGGCGCGCGCGAAGGCCATGGCGAGCGGCCGAGCGGCGTCAAAAGCGGCCTGATCGCCACCGCACATCACGGTAAGCTGGCCGTTCCTGGCGCCGGCTTCGCCACCCGAGACGGGGGCGTCGATAAAAGCGAGGCCCAGCGTGCGCGCTGCGCCGTGCAGTTCGCGCGCCACCTCCGCCGAGGCCGTGGTGTGGTCCACAAAGATGGCTCCCGGCGCCATGCCGGCAAAGGCGCCGTCGGCCCCCAAGGTCACGGCACGCAGGTCGTCGTCGTTGCCGACGCAGCAGAATACGAAGTCGGCGCCTTGCGCAGCCTCACGGGGAGAATTGGCGTGTTTTTGGCCGCTAGCGATTGTGTACTCTGCGCACCATGCTATCGCTTTGGAAGCGGTTCGGTTGTACACCGTGACCGAATGGCCAGCGCGTGCCAAATGTCCGGCCATGGGATAGCCCATGACGCCAAGGCCCAAAAAGGCGACTTTCTTCGCAGGTGTGGCTTCGTAGGTGCGTGCAATGATCGAGGACATAGGCAATAAAAGTAGCGCCGCCGCTGGGACGGCGTGCAACCGCCGTGTGGACGGCGGGGGGTGGATCAGACGATGACGAAGTGCTCGGTGCCGGCTGCCAGATCGGTGGTCTTTGCGCGCTGGCTGCTGAGCTTGATCTGCAGGCGCAGGTCGTTGAGAGAGTCGGCGTTGCGCAGCGCGTCTTCGTAGGTGATGACATTGGCTTCGAACAGGTCGAAGAGCGCCTGGTCAAAGGTCTGCATGCCGAGATTGCGGCTCTTTTTCATGATCTCCTTGATCTCGGCGACCTCGCCCTTGAAGATCAGATCGGAAATGAGCGGTGTGTTCAGCATGATCTCTACCGCTGCAGCGCGGCCCTTGCCGTCCTGCTTGGCGATCAGTCGCTGCGAGACCAGTGCGCGCAGGTTCAGCGACAGATCCATCAGCAACTGCGCGCGGCGCTCTTCGGGGAAGAAGTTGATGATGCGGTCCAGCGCCTGGTTGGCGCTGTTGGCGTGCAGCGTGGCCAGACACAGGTGGCCGGTTTCGGAGAACGCAATGGCGTGCTCCATGGTTTCGCGGTCCCGGATTTCGCCCATCAGAATCACGTCAGGAGCTTGGCGAAGCGTGTTTTTCAGTGCTGCTTCCCAGCTTTCGGTGTCGAGCCCGACCTCGCGCTGAGTCACCACGCAGTTCTTGTGCGGATGCACGAATTCCACCGGATCTTCCACGGTGATGATGTGGCCGAAGCTGTGCTCGTTGCGCCAGTCCACCATGGCGGCCAGCGTGGTCGATTTGCCCGAACCCGTGGCGCCCACCAGGATGCACAGGCCACGCTTGGTCATCGTCACGTCCTTGAGTACCTGCGGTACGCCGAGGCCGTCGATAGTCGGTAGCGTGAGCGGAATCACGCGCAGCACCATGCCCACGCGGCCCTGCTGGATGAAGGCGTTGACCCGAAAGCGCCCGATCCCGGAGGGCGAAATGGCGAAGTTGCATTCCTTGGTGCGCTCGAAATCCGCCGCCTGCTTGTCGCTCATGATGGCGCGCGCCAGCGTCAGCGTGTGACTGGGTGTCAGCGGCTGGGGCGAGACTTTGGCAATGGCGCCATCGACCTTGATCGCGGGCGGGAATTCCGCCGTGATGAACAAATCGCTGCCGCCGCGGCCGACCAACAGCTTGAGCAGATCGTTGATGAATTTACTGGCCTGATCGCGTTCCATCGCATAGTCCTCTCAGCATCGGCGCAGGTGCCGCCCAGTGCAGTGCGCAACACCCTTTCCCGGAAAGGCCCGAGAAGGTGGTGTGCCGCGCATTGCAGTGCTTATTTTTGGTTTTCACTCAAACGCGCGCTCACCGCGCGCAGGCGCAACGAAAGCTTGCGTGCCAGCAGGGCCACCAGACTGGCGGCCAATTGCGGGTCTTTCACCATCATGTCGTCCATGCCCTCGGCGGAGAGGACGGCGATTTCGCAATCGGTCAGCGTTGTGCAGGCAGAAAAGCGGATGCCGCTGTCGAGCAGCGACATCTCGCCCAGGATGTCGCCTGGGCGCGTCTCCGCCAGGCGCAATTGTTCTCCCCAGGGTTGAATGCGGTCTACCGCAATGGTGCCTGTCAGCAGCACCACCATGAAATTGCCATATTCGTCCTGGCGGATCACGTCGCGGTTCGACTGCACGTGGGCAAATTCAAAGAACTGCTCCATGCGCCGCACCGCATCGTTGTCCAGGTGCGCCATGTATTTGTCCTTGGCCCACAGCGCCTGCAACAGCTTGCCGCCGCGGCTGGCTGGGAGGCGCTTGGCACCCACTTCCACCGCGCGCGCTTCCCAGGGCACCAGCATGTTCGAATCGACCCCCTGGTTGGCGAAGGCGGTAGAGAAGAAGACGGAATCGCTGTGCTCCGCCTGGGACTTGGCGCTGCGCGTATTGCGCAGCAGGCCGAGAATGCCTTTCATGGGGTGCTCCGGTGGGCGGCCGCTGGGTCGCCAAAAGACGAAAGAAAACGACGAAGAATGGGCACGGCCTCAACCCGGGAAATTGTCCGGAATCTTGGCTTTGCTGCGGGCTTCGGCGGGGCTGATGATGTTGCGGCGCACCAAGTCGGTCAGGTTCTGGTCTAGCGTCTGCATGCCCACGCTGTTGCTGGTCTGGATGGTGGAATACATCTGTGCCACCTTGGCCTCGCGAATGAGGTTGCGGATGGCACTCGTGCCCAGCATGATCTCGTGCGCCGCCACGCGGCCCGAGCCGTCTTTGAGCTTGCACAGGGTTTGCGAAACCACCGCCTGCAGCGACTCGGACAGCATGGCGCGGACCATTTCCTTTTCTTCGGCGGGGAACACGTCGATGATCCGGTCGATGGTCTTGGCGGCGCTCGACGTGTGCAGCGTGCCGAACACCAGGTGGCCGGTTTCTGCTGCGGTCATGGCAAGGCGAATGGTTTCCAGGTCGCGCATTTCGCCCACCAGGATGGCGTCCGGGTCTTCGCGCAGCGCCGAGCGCAGGGCAGCGGCGAACGACAGCGTCATCGGGCCGACTTCGCGCTGGTTGATCAGGCATTTCTTGGATTCGTGCACGAACTCGATCGGATCTTCGATGGTCAGCACATGGCCGTATTCGCTCTCGTTCAGGTGGTTCACCATGCCGGCGAGCGTGGTTGACTTGCCCGAGCCCGTGGGGCCGGTCACAAGCACCAAGCCGCGCGGCTTGAGCGCGAGGTCGGCGAAGATCTTGGGGGCGTTGAGTTGTTCCAGCGTCAGAATCTTGCTCGGAATCGTGCGGAACACGGCGGCGGCGCCGCGGTTCTGGTTGAAGGCGTTGACCCGAAAACGTGCCAGGCCTTCAATCTCGAACGAGAAATCGACCTCCAGGAATTCTTCGTAGCTCTTGCGCTGCGAGTCGCTCATGATGTCGTACACCATGGCGTGGACCGTTTTGTGGTCCAGCGCGTCGACGTTGATGCGCCGCACGTCGCCGTGGACCCGGATCATGGGCGGAAGGCCTGCGGAAAGGTGCAGGTCAGACGCCTTGTTTTTGACGCTGAATGCGAGCAGCTGGGTGATGTCCACGGGGTTCCCTCGGTCGTTTGATACGCTCGGTAAACATTATGACCACGATTGCAGACAAGCTCCAAGAGGTACGCACCCGCATTGACGCTGCATGCAGCGCGGCTGGCCGGGCGTCCGGTGACGTGTCGTTGCTGGCCGTTTCCAAAACTTT
>Ga0207977_100132_pt1 | contig 9888 bp, 5 predicted proteins | sample LakWasMe98_LOW12_2_FD_183918 | JGI IMG/M metagenome (GOLD analysis project Ga0207977, IMG submission 183918) | Freshwater sediment methanotrophic microbial communities from Lake Washington under simulated oxygen tension - Sediment Metagenome... | ecosystem: Environmental > Aquatic > Freshwater >...
AGGACGGCGATCGACTGAGCGTGCAGGCGGATCTTCCCGTGGGGGCGAAGGTGGTGACCGATGGGCTGGACCGCCTGCGCGATGGCGCCAAGGTCAATGTCATCGCGCCCGCCGCACCGGGCGCGGCGCCGGTGGTGAAGGCGCGGCGGTTTGACCCCTCGACGCTGCCGCCCGAGGTGCGCGCCAAGCTGGCCGCGATGTCGCCTGAAGAGCGCCGCGCGTTCCTCTTCGCGCGCCGGGCCAAGGCTGCGGCCAGCCGTCCGGTCGAAGCGGCCACTGCTGCGGCCTCGGCCCCGGCGCCCGCCTCGGTCCCAGCGTCGGCCGGCCGGCCGTGATCGCCTCGGCCGGTCTCTTGCGGCGGGTCCTTTTCGCATGAATATCTCGCGCCTTTTCATCCTGCGGCCGGTGGCAACGTCGCTGCTGATGCTCGCCTTGCTGCTCAGCGGCCTGCTGGCGCTGCGCCTGCTGCCGGTGTCGGCCCTGCCCGAGGTGGATTACCCCACCATCCAGGTCACCACGCTCTACCCAGGCGCCAGCCCCGATGTGATGACCGCCACGGTCACCGCGCCGCTGGAGCGCCAGTTCGGCCAGATGCAGGGCCTGACGCAGATGTCGTCCACCAGCTCGGGCGGCGCCTCGGTGATCACGCTGCGCTTTTCACTGGGCGTGGCCATGGACGTGGCCGAGCAGGAGGTGCAGGCTGCCATCAATGCCGGCAGCAACCTGCTGCCGAACGATTTGCCGATGCCGCCGCTCTACAGCAAGGTCAACCCGGCGGATGCGCCCATCATGACGCTGGCGATCACCTCGCCTTCGCTGCCGGTGATCCGCGTCAACGACCTGGTCGAAAACCGCCTAGCGCCGCGACTTTCCCAGGTGTCCGGTGTGGGCCTGGTGGCGGTGGCGGGCGGGCGCCGGCCGGCCGTGCGCATCCAGGTCAACCCGGCCACGCTGGCGGGCCTGGGTTTGGGCCTGGACGACGTGCGCGCGGCAATAGCCGCGGCCAACGTGCGCCAGGCCAAGGGCAGCTTTGACGGGCCGGATCGAGCGTCGAGCATCGACGCCAACGACCAGCTGCAATCGGCCGCCGAATACCGCAACCTGGTGCTGGCGTTTCGCGGTGGCGCACCGATTCGCCTGTCCGACATTGCCGAAACAGTAGATGACGCCGAGAACACGCGCCTGGCCGCCTGGGCCGGCACACCGGAGACGGGCAGCCGCGACGGCGTCATCCTCAACATCCAGCGCCAGCCCGGCGCCAACGTCATTGACACGGTGGACCGCATCCAGGCGCTGCTGCCGCAACTGCGCAGCAGCTTGCCGGCTTCGCTTGACGTGCAGGTGCTCTCCGACCGCACCGTCACCATCCGTGCTTCGGTGCGCGACATGCAGTACGAGCTGCTGCTGGCCATTGCGCTGGTGGTGGCCGTCATCTTCGTGTTTTTGCGCAGCGCCACCGCCACGCTGATCCCGGCCGTGGCGGTGCCGCTCTCGCTCATCGGCACGCTGGGCGTGATGTACCTGGCGGGCTTTTCCATCAACAACCTCACCTTGATGGCACTGACCATTTCCACCGGTTTCGTGGTCGACGACGCCATCGTGATGATTGAAAACATTGCCCGGCATCTTGAGATGCCGGGCAATGTTTCGGCGCAGGCGGACGCGTATGCGCCCGGCCGAAGCCAAAACACCCAGGACTACGCTGCGCCCCGAATCACCCCGCTTCAAGCCGCTCTGGAAGGCTCGCGCCAGATCGGTTTCACCATCATCTCGCTGACGATTTCGCTGATCGCGGTGCTGATTCCGCTCTTGTTCATGGGCGACGTGGTGGGGCGCTTGTTCCATGAATTCGCCATCACCATGGCGGTGTCCATCGTGATCTCGGCTGGCGTGTCGCTCACGCTCACACCCATGCTCAGTGCGCGCCTGCTGCGCGCGCCCGAGCCGCAAAAGCACGGCCGGCTGTTTCACGCCACGGGGCGCTTTTTTGACCGCACCATCGCCGCCTATGGCCGCATGCTCGAAGTGGTGCTGAACCACAGCGTGTTGACCTGGGTGGTGTTTCTGGCCACGCTGGCGCTCACGGCGCTGCTCTATTTCTGGGTGCCCAAGGGTTTTTTCCCCACGCAGGACACAGGCCTTTTGCAGGCCACCACTGAAGCCGACCAATCCATCTCGTTTGCCGCCATGGCCGAGCGCCAGCAGGCCGTGGCCGAGCGGCTGCTGCAAGACCCTGCGGTGCAGAGCATCTCCTCGTTCATCGGGGTTGATGGGCAGAACACCACGCTCAACAGCGGCCGCATGCTGATTGACCTGCGCCCGCACGGCACGCGCGATGCGGCCCCCGTGGTGCAACAGCGCCTGCTGGCGGCCGCGCAGGGCCTTCCCGGCATCCGGCTGTTCGTGCAGCCTGTGCAGGATTTGACGATTGAGGACCGCGTGGCGCGCACCCAGTACCAGTTGCTGCTGTCGTCTCCCGACGCCGCAGCGCTCGAGACGGCGACCCAGGCGATGCAGGAGCGCCTGCGCGCGCTGCCCGGACTCTCGGACGTGGCCAGCGACTTGCAGGACCAGGGCTTACAGGCCTACGTCGCCATCGACCGCGCGCAGGCCAGCCGGCTGGGTGTCACCGTGGCGGCGATCGATACCGCGCTCTACAACGCCTTTGGCCAGCGCCTGATATCCACCATCTTCACCCAGTCCAACCAGTACCGCGTGGTGCTTGAGATGGCGCCGCGCTTTGCCATCGGCCCGGAGGCGTTGGCCGGCATCTACGTGCCGACGACGGGTGTGGTGGGCGGCGCGCCGGTGCCGCTCTCATCCGTGGCGCATATCGAAGAGCGGCATACACCGCTGGCCGTCAACCATGTGGGCCAGTTGCCGGCCGCGACGCTGTCGTTCGACGCCGCGCCTGGGGTGGCGCTGGGCGATGCGGTCGCCCAGGTGCAAAAGGCGCTGGAGCAGGCACGCGCCGACGGCGCTGTCGGCGCCGCAGTCGACGCGAGCTTTCAAGGGGCGGCGCTGGCCTTCCAGGCCTCGCTGTCGAATACGCTGCTGCTGATTCTGGCGGCGGTGGTCACCATGTACATCGTGCTCGGCGTGCTCTACGAGAGCATGGTGCACCCGGTGACCATTCTCTCGACCTTGCCCTCGGCCACAGTGGGGGCGCTGCTGGCGCTCAAGCTGGCTGGGGCCGAACTCGACATCGTTGCCGTGATCGGCATCGTGCTCTTGATCGGCATCGTCAAGAAGAACGCCATCATGATGATCGACTTCGCGCTCGATGCGCAGCGCGAGCGGGGCTTGCCTGCCCGTGCCGCCATCGTGGAGGCCTGCCGGCTGCGTTTTCGCCCCATCTTGATGACCACGCTGGCGGCACTGTTTGGTGCGCTGCCCATGATGCTGGGCCGTGGCGTCGGCAGCGAACTGCGCTTTCCGCTGGGGGTGACGGTGGTGGGCGGGCTGATCCTCAGCCAGCTGCTGACCTTGTTCACCACGCCAGTTCTTTATCTGACCTTCGAAGCCTGGTCGCAGCGCTGGAGGACGCGCCATGTGTAGCCGAATAATTGGGGTCAGAGTCCGATTAGTTGGGCTTCGATGGGGAGGGGCGAGGCAGGGGCTAGGGCTGAAGCCGCATTCGAGCTTCTTGCTTGCTTTGCGGGCGGGTGCCGGGGTGTGCGCCCGGCGGCGCAGTAACTTTCTTTCGCTTCGCCGAAAGAAAGTCACCAAAGAGAAGGCGACCCGGCTGTCTGCGACCCCCACGCTGCGCGCTGGCGCGCTTCGCTCAAACAGCCGCAGCGAGTCAGTCAACGAAGGCGTGTGTCCTTCGGCACACGCCCGCCCCGCGCCCTGCGCTTCTCGGCACGGCCAGAAGGGAACCCATGGAGACGGGCCATCGCTGCGCTCGGCCCCGCCGGCGCTGTGTACCGCGACAACGGCGCCGAGCGCAGCGATGGCGCGTGTGGACTCCATAACCCTTTTGGATGCGCCTGTGGCGATGCCTTGGTGGGGTGGCGTGGGTGTGCCGAAGGACACACGCACGCTTCGTAAACTGACTCGCCGTGGTTGTCCGAACGCAGCGCCTCAGGCGCGAAGTGAGTTCCACGGCGCACCCCGCCAAGGTATCGACGCAGGTTGCCCCGTAGCGCAGCGAAGGGGTCGCAGACAGCCGGGTCGCCTTCTCTTTGGTGACTTTCTCTTGGCGGCCAAGAGAAAGTTACTGCGCCGCCGGGCGCACATCCCGGCTTCCGCCCTTAACCCAAGCAAACAATTGGAATCTGACCCCAATTGTTTGGGGGAACTATCAAAAACAATAGCTGCCAGCGCATACCTCATAAGCGTTAGAGCACAAAAACACCATAAATCCACCAGCAGAGGCCAGCCATGAGCCTCTCCACCCCGTTCATCCACCGCCCGGTGGGCACGCTGCTGCTGACGCTGGCGCTGGTGCTGGCGGGCGGCGTGGCCTACTTTCTGCTGCCTGTGGCGCCACTGCCGCAGGTCGATTACCCCACCATTTCTGTTTCGGCGAGCCTGCCCGGCGCCAGCCCTGACACCATGGCCGCCACCGTGGCCACGCCGTTGGAGCGTGCGCTGGGGGCGATTGCCGGCGTGACCGAGATGACATCAAGTTCGGCCCAGGGCAGTACCCGTGTCACGCTGCAATTTGACCTGAGCCGCACCGTGGACGGCGCAGCGCGCGACGTGCAGGCGGCGATCAACGCCTCGCGCACGCTGCTGCCCAGCGGCATGCCCAGCAACCCGAGTTACCGCAAGGTCAACCCGGCGGATTCACCCATCCTGATCCTGGCGCTGACTTCTCCCACGCTGACGCGCGGGCAGATGTACGACGCCGCTTCCACCGTGCTGGCGCAAAAGCTCTCGCAGGTCGAGGGTGTGGGCCAGGCCACGGTGAGCGGCGGCGCGCTGCCGGCCGTGCGCGTCGAGCTTGATCCGACACGCCTGGCCGCCAACGGCATTTCGCTCGAACAGGTGCGCAGCGCCATCACCAGCAGCAACGGCCGCAGGCCGCTGGGTGTGGTGGAGCGCGAAGACCGTTACTGGCAGATCGGCGCCAACGACCAGGCGAGCGTGGCTGCCGACTACGCCCCGCTGGTGTTGCGTTGGAAGGGCGATGGCAGCGCCGTGCTGCTGCGTGATGTGGCCGACGTCGTCAACAGCGTGCAGGACGTGCGCAATTACGGTGTGGCCAACGGCAAACCGGCCATCCTGCTGCAGGTCTACAAGCAGCCGGGCGCAAACATCCTGGACGCGGTCGATCGCGTGCGGGCCTTGTTGCCGCAGCTTGAAGCCTCTATTCCGGCGGCGATCAACGTCCAAATCGTGTCTGACCGCACGCCCACGCTGCGCGCCTCGGTGCGCGAAGTGCAGCGTTCGCTGTTGCTTGCCGTGGCGCTGGTGGTCATGGTGGTGTTCTTGTTTCTGCGCAGTTTTCGCGCCGCGCTGGTGCCCAGCGTGGCCGTGCCGGCGTCGCTCATGGGGGCGTTTGGCGTGATGTACCTGGCGGGCTATACGCTGGACAACCTCTCGCTCATGGCGCTCACCATTGCCACGGGTTTCGTGGTGGACGACGCCATTGCCGTGCTGGAGAACATCGCGCGCCACATGGAGGGCGGCAAGAGTGCGCTGCAGGCGGCGCTTGTGGGGTCGCGCGAGATTGCCTTTACGGTGCTTTCGATGAGCATTTCGCTGGTGGCCGTGTTCGTGCCCATCATGTTCATGGGCGACGTGGTGGGGCGGTTCTTTCGCGAGTTTGCTGTGGTCATGTCGGCCGCCATTCTGATCTCGCTGGTGGTCTCGCTGACCACCACGCCCACCTTGTGCGCCTTGCTGCTGCGTCCGCGGCCCGTGCGCGCTCCGTCGCGCATAGGCCAGGCCATAGACAGATTCGGGGCGCGCAGCCAGCGCCTGTACCGCCGCAGCCTTGCGTGGTGTCTGCGCCACCCGGCGCTGGTGCTGGGCGCGCTGGTGGGGGTGATTGGGCTCAACGTATTCCTCTACGCCACGATTGAGAAGGGTTTCCTGCCCGAGCAGGATACGGGCCGCATCATGGGGTTTATCCGCGCCGACCAGGCCAGCTCCTACCAGGCCATGGAGCGGCGCATCAAGCGCTTTCTGGCCATCGTCGAGGCCGATCCGGTGGTGGAAAACGTCACCGGCTTTACCGGCGGTGGCCAGCGCAACGCAGGCGCCATGTTCATGACGCTCAAGGCCGCTCGCAAGGAGTCGTCGGAGCAGGTGATCGCGCGCCTGCGCACCCAGCTCAAGGACGAACCCGGTGCGCGCCTGTTCATGGTGCCCCAGCGCGACATCCGCATAGGCGGGCACCAGAGCAGCGGCTCCTACGACTACACGCTGCAGGCCGACGATGTGGCCGATCTGCGCACCTGGGAGCCGCGCATCCGCGAGGCCCTGGCCGCGCTGCCGCAGCTCGAAGACGTCAACAGCGACGTGCAGGACCACGGCGAGCAGACCACGCTGGATATCGACCGCGATGCCCTCGCGCGCCTGGGCCTGACGGTGGCGCAGGTGGACGCGACGCTCAACGACGCCTTCGGCCAGCGCCAGGTCGGCGTCATCTACAACCCGCTCAACCAGTACCGCGTCGTGATGGAGGCTGCGCCGCGTTTCCTGCAGGACCCCAAAGCCCTGAACAGTTTCTTTTTCATCTCGAAAACTGGCCAGCAGGTGCCACTATCGGCCTTTGCCAAGCTGCGCAGCACCATCACGCCGCTGGCGGTAAGCCACCAGGGCGGCACGCCGGCGAGCACCATCAGCTTTGGCCTGGCGCAGGGCGTGTCGCTGTCGGACGCCACCGATGCCATTGGGCAGGCCGTGGCCAGCCTGGGCGTTCCGGTGTCGGTGCGCGGCAGCTTCGGCGGCAACGCGGGGGCGTTCCAGAAGGCGCTGGCAAGCCAGCCGCTGCTGATCCTCGCGGCCCTGGTAACCATCTACCTGGTGCTGGGGGTCTTGTACGAGAGCCTGGTGCACCCGCTCACCATCCTCTCGACCCTGCCGTCCGCCGGGGTCGGCGCGCTGCTGGCGCTGATGCTGTTTCGCACCGAGTTTTCACTCATTGCGCTGATTGGGGTGTTTCTCTTGATTGGCATCGTCAAGAAAAACGCCATCCTGATGATCGACTTCGCCCTGGCACGCCAGCGTGGCGGCCACGTGAGCGCCGCCCAGGCCATCTACCGGGCCGCGCAGTTGCGCCTGCGCCCGATTCTGATGACCACCATGGCCGCTATTTTCGGTGCGCTGCCACTGGCGCTCGGCCGCGGCGATGGCGCCGAGCTGCGCCAGCCGCTGGGCATCGCCGTGGTCGGCGGCCTGCTGGTGAGCCAGTTGCTCACGCTGTACACCACGCCTGTCGTGTACATGGTGCTTGAACGCTTGCGCCAGCGGGTGCAGCGCACGCCGCCCCGCCCTGCACCTGTGCCCTGTCTGGAGACCGTTTAATGTTGGCTTTGCCTCGCCTGTTCATGTTTGCGCCGTCACGAATCCCACTTGCTCAGATCGCCCTGGTCTGCCTGCTCGTTGGCTGCGCCGCACCCCCCAGACAGGCATTGCCCGCCGCGCCGGTGCCCGCCGCGTGGAAAGAGGGCGCTGCGGCCCAGGCCGGTTTCTGGCACCTGGCCCAGCCGGGGGAGGGCGTGCAGGCCGAGTGGTGGACGCGCTATGGCGACCCGGTGCTCAACGCCCTGGAAGACCAGGCGCAGCGCGGCAACCCGGGCCTGGGGCAAAGTGCTGCGCGTCTGCGCGGCGCGCAAGCGGCCGTGGCCGGTGCGCGCGCGCCGCTGCTGCCGCAATTGGGCCTGGCCGCCAGCAGCCAGCGCGCGCAGGCGACGCCAGGCAGCGGTCCGACCAGCAGCCAGTCGCTGGGTCTGAACGCCAGTTGGGAAGTCGACCTGTGGGGACGCGTGGCAGGCAGCGTCGATGCCGCCCAGGCCAGTGCCCAGGCCAGCAGCGCCGATCTGGCAGCGGCCCGGTTGTCGCTGCAGGCGTTGGTGGCGCAAAGCTATTTCGCCCTGTGCACTGCCGAAGCGCAGGAGCAGTTGCTGGCCTCTACGCTCGCCGCCTACGACGAAAGCCGCACGCTCACCCGCAACCGTGTGCAGGCTGGGGTTGCCCCGCCGTCCGACGCTGACCAAGCCGAGTCTCAGTACCAGAGCACGCGCGCCCAGTGGCTGGACGCGCAGGCCACCCGCGCCCAATGGGAGCACGCCCTGGCCGCGCTGGTGGGCGAGGCGCCCGCCAACTTTGCGCTGGCGCCGTCGGCGCAGCTCCCCCGACCGCCGGCCGTGCCGCTGGCGCTGCCCGCCGAGCTGCTGCAGCGCCGCCCCGATATCGCTGCCGCCCAGTTCAATGTGGCAGCGGCCAATGCCCAGCTTGGCGTGGCGCACAGCGCCTTTTTCCCGGCGCTCACGCTCTCGGCCAGTGCGGGCTACCGGGCCAGCAGCCTGGCATCGCTCATTTCGGCCCCCAACTTGGTGTGGTCGCTGGGGCCGCAAATGGCGCTGGCGTTGTTCGACGGTGGTGCGCGCACGGCGGCGGTGGAGGGCGCCATGGCCAATGTGGACCTGGCGGCAGCCACGTACCGGGGGGCGGTCATTGCCGCGCTGCAAGAGGTGGAAGATGCGCTCAGTACCGGCGCCTCCCTGCAACAGCAGGCACAGGCGCAGCAGCTTGCCGTAGCGGCCGCCCAGCGCGCGTTCGCGGTGGCGCAAAACCAGTACCGCGCGGGCACCGTCGGCTACCTGAACGTGTTGTCGGCGCAGGCCACGCTGCTCGCGGGCCAGCGCAGCCTGATCGAGCTGCAGCGCCAGCAACTGGTGGCGGTCAACACCTTGTTGAAAAACCTGGGGGGCGGCTGGCCCGAGCAGGCTTTAACCGATTGAGAACCGTTCCTGCAGGGCCTCGCCAAAGGCCGGGGTGGCGCTCAACGTCAGCGTGAGCGTGCAGCGCCCGCCGCCCATGGCCGGTGGGCTGTGCTGCAGGCTGGCTGTCTCGATGTCGAAGCGCGGGTTCAGGTCGCCCGCACCGTCCTGCTGGCATTGCAGGTCGAAGTCCCAGTCGGCAGCGGCGTCCCCTTCAACGGGCGCTCCCCATTCCGCGCACGCCCAGGTGAGCACGGCCTGCACCTCGCGCAGCGCCGCGTCCAGGCGCTCGGGCAGCACGCAGGCCATGGCGTCCCAGCTAGCGCTGCCATGGCCGTCTTCGCTGTAGTCAAAATCGAGGTAGTTCAACACCATGGGGGCATTGTCCCCTCCGCCCGCCATGACCCGCATCGAACCCGCTCTCGTCCTTGAACAGATAGAGGTGCACTGGCCGCACGGTACGCCGTTTCCTGCGCTCGACTGGCGCGTGCCCGCCGGCGCCGCCCTGGTGCAGGGTGGGCCGGGCAGCGGCAAGACCACCGTCTTGCGCTTGCTGGCAGGTGCCTTGCCGGCAGCGCGGGGGCGCATTCTGCTGCACGGCGCCCCCGTGCAGCCTGCCCAGGTGTTCTGGTCCGAGCGCGACGCCGAGGGCTGCGAAAAGCGGCTGGTGCGCGACTGGTGGCGTGCGCTGGCGGGGCGCTACCCGGCTTGGGACGCTGCGGCACTGGCGCGGCATGTGGATGGCTTTGCACTGGCGCCGCACCAGGACAAAGCCTTCTTCATGCTCTCGACCGGCACGCGCCGCAAGGCCTGGCTGGCGGCCGCGCTGGCCAGCGGCGCGCCGCTGACGCTGATCGACGAGCCACTGGCCGGGCTGGATATCGCCTCGGCGCGCTACCTCTCGGCGGCCATTGCCGATGCCGCGCAGCAGCCGGACCGCGTCATCGTGGTGGCGCACGATGTGCCGCTGGTGGACGTTTCCTGGACGGCG
>Ga0207977_100134_pt1 | contig 9820 bp, 10 predicted proteins | sample LakWasMe98_LOW12_2_FD_183918 | JGI IMG/M metagenome (GOLD analysis project Ga0207977, IMG submission 183918) | Freshwater sediment methanotrophic microbial communities from Lake Washington under simulated oxygen tension - Sediment Metagenome... | ecosystem: Environmental > Aquatic > Freshwater >...
CATGCCAACGACAACATCGCGCAGTTCATCGAGCCCGGCGAGCTGGAAGCCTTGCTCGACGAGGTCGAGATCAAGATGCAGGGCGTGCTCGACAGCATGGTGATCGACACCCACGGCGACCACAACACGCAGGCCACCGCGCGCCGGGTGGCCAAGATGTACTTGAGCGAAGTCTTCAAGGGCCGCTACATCGAGTCGCCCTCGATCACCGAATTCCCCAATGCCGAGCACTTGAATGAGCTGATGATCGTCGGCCCGCTCACGGTGCGCAGCGCCTGCAGCCACCACCTGTGCCCGGTGATCGGCAAGATCTGGATCGGCGTCATGCCCAACGAGCACACCAATGTGATCGGCTTGTCGAAGTACGCGCGCCTGGTCGACTGGGTCATGGGCCGCCCGCAAATCCAGGAGGAAGCCGTGGTGCAGCTGGCCGATCTGATCATGGAAAAAACCCAGCCCGACGGCCTGGCCATCGTCATGGAGGCCAGCCACTTCTGCATGTCCTGGCGCGGCGTGAAAGAGATGGACAGCAAGATGCTCAACTCGGTGATGCGCGGCGTGTTCCTGAAAGACGCCTCGCTGCGCCGCGAATTCCTCTCGCTCATCCCTGGAAAGTGAACCGACCATGCTCGTACGCCTGCTCTACGCCAGCCGCGCCGTCGACAATTCGCCAGAAGCCATCGATGCCATCCTCACGCAATCGCGCGAGCACAACCCGGGTTGCGGCATCACCGGCATCCTCTGCTACGGCGGCGGCGTGTTCCTGCAGGCCATCGAGGGCGGGCGCTCGGCGGTGAACGAACTGTACGGCCACATCCAGCGCGACGCGCGCCACAAGGACGTGGAACTGCTGCACTACGAGGAGATCGCCGAGCGGCGCTTTGGCGGCTGGACCATGGGCAAGGTCAACCTCAGCAAAATCAACCACTCCATCTTGCTGAAGTATTCCGAAAAGCCCGAGCTCGATCCGTACAGCGTCTCGGGCGCCGTGTCGTTTGCCCTGCTCGAAGAGCTGATGGCCACCGCCTCCATCATCGGCCGGGTGTAGAGCAACTGGTGCTGCTGATCGGCTGCGATTTCAGCAGCAGCCCGAGCCGCTGCAAGCGCATCGTGCTGGCCCTGGGCGAGCGCCGCGGCGCGGCAGTCCGGCTGCATGCGCTTGAATCTTTCGATCACTTGTCGGCCTGGGCCGACTGGCTGGCCGAACCCCGCGCCTGGGTGGGTGGCTTTGATTTGCCTTTTGGCCTGCCGCGCGAACTGGTCTCGCATCTGGGCTGGCCGACAGGCTGGCAGGCCTGCATGCAGCACTATGCCTGCCTTGAGCGGGAAGACATCCGCGCGCGGTTTTCCGCCTTTTGCGCTGCGCGGCCTGTGGGCGGCAAGTTCGCCCACCGCGCCACCGATGGCCCCGCAGGCTCGAGCCCGAGCATGAAATGGGTGAACCCCCCCGTCGCCTTCATGCTGCACGCCGGCGTGCCGCTGCTGCTGCAAGCGGGGGTGCACCTGCCGGGTCTGCACGCGGGCGACCCGGCGCGCGTGGCGCTGGAGGCCTACCCCGGTCTGTTGGCACGCGAACTCATCGGCCGGCGCAGCTACAAGAGCGACAGCCGCGCCGGGCAAACGCCCGAGCGCTTGATTGCGCGCAAAGACCTGCTCACTGCGCTGGAGGCAGGCCGTACGCGCCTGGGCCTGCGCCTGCAACTGCGCCCCGTGCAGGCCGAGACGCTGGTGCAGGACGCCAGCGGCGACAGCCTGGACGCCGTGCTGTGCCTGGTGCAAGCCGCCTGGGGCGAGCGCCGCCATGCCGAAGGCGACGCGCTCTACGGCCTGCCGCCCGCGATGGACCCCTTGGAAGGGTGGATTGTTACGGCTTGAAACTTCGGCACGGCACAGCGTTCATGGGCGCTGCGCACAATCGGCAGACTTTTTTTTGAGGTTCAGCATGAACTCCCTGCCAAAGAATCGTGGTGTCCAGTGCCTGGCGGCGCTGCTCTTTACCGCCATCGCCGGATTCGTACCTGCCGCCCATGGCGGCCCGCTGCGCGAACGCCTGCAGCAGCGCGCGCTGCAGGCGCAGCTCTGGGACGATGAGGCGGATAGCAGCCGCTCGCAGCCGGCGCCGGTTCTGCCTGCCGGCACCCGCGTGCTGCGCGACCTCGCCTATGGGCCGGATCGGCTGCAGCGTATGGATGTGTACCTGCCCGCGCACGCCCAGGCGGCGCCGGTGCTGTTTCTGGTGCACGGCGGCGGCTGGCGGCGGGGCGACAAGACGCACGACCGGCTGATCGACCAGAAGCTCGCGCACTGGCTGCCGCGCGGCGTGGTGGTGGTGTCCATCAACTACCGGATGCTGCCGCAGGCCGCGCCGGACCTGCAGGCCCAGGACGTGGCCCAGGCCTTGGCCTGGGCGCAGCAGCAAGCGCCCGGCTGGGGAGCGGACGCCGGGCGATTCGTGCTCATGGGCCATTCGGCCGGTGCGCATCTGGCGGCATTGGTGGCAGGCGATCCGCAGTGGTTGCGCGCTGCAGGCGCGCGCGCGCCGCAGGCCCTGGTGCTGCTCGACAGCGGCGCGCTGGACGTGCCGGAAATCATGAACGAGCGCCATGCGCGCCTGTTCGATCAGGCGTTTGGCAGCGACCCGGCGTACTGGCTGCGGGTCTCGCCCCTGCAGCAGTTGCACGCCGCCTTGCCGCCCACGCTGCTGGTGTGTTCGTCGCCGCGCCGCGATTCCTGTACGCAAGCGCAGGCGTATGCGCGCAAAAGCCAGGCGCAGGGCGGGCAGGCCGAGGTGTTGCCGCAGCCCCTCTCGCATGGGCAAATCAATGCGCAACTGGGCCAAGCCGGTGCGTATACGCAGGCGGTGGATGGGTTTCTGAGCCGCTTTGCCGCCTGGGCGCCGCGATGAACCTTGCTGCGCGCCTGGCCACGATCGGCGCCTTGCTGCTGGCGCAATTGGCCTGGGCCGCGCCCGCGCCCTGGTACTGGTGGCGCAGCAAGGTCGATGGCGCACGCCTCTGCGCCCAGATCTCACCCGGCTCGGGCTGGGAGCGCGATGGCGGGCCCTACCAAGGCCCGGGCTGCGCACCGAAACCGCGTGTCTTTGTCGTTCCCATGCGCTGATGCACGCTTCAACCAACCGGCTGCGCTGCTCCACAATGGCGTTTTTGCGCTGCCCGTTCTGCCATGCCCACCCTCGACACTCTGCTTGCCTTTTTTGGCGTCTCCCTGCTGCTGGGCATCACGCCCGGCCCCGACAACCTGTTTGTGTTGGTGCAATCGGCCCAGCGCGGCTGGCGCGCCGGCATGGCGGTGGTCGTGGGGCTGTGCGCGGGGCTGGTGGTGCACACGGCGGCCGTGGCGCTGGGGCTGGCGGCGCTGTTTGCCGCTTCGGCCACGGCGTTCACGGTGCTCAAGTACCTGGGTGCGGCGTATCTGGCATGGCTGGCCTGGCAGTCGCTGCGCCCGCGCGCACAGGCATCGCAGGACGGGGTGGACCCCGACAGGGCACCCAGCCCCTCCGAGCGGCCTGCCGCCAGCGCCTGGCGCATGGTCGGGCGCGGCATGGTGATGAACCTGACCAACCCCAAGGTGGTGATCTTTTTCCTCGCCTTCCTGCCCCAGTTTGCCAACCCGGCGCTGGGCAGCGTGGCGCCGCAGATCATGCTGCTGGGCATCGTCTTCATGCTGGCCACGCTGCTGGTGTTTGGCGCCATTGCCGTGTTCTCGGGCACCTTTGGCACGCTGTTGCTGCGCTCGGCGCGCGCGCAACGCTGGCTCAACCGGGCGGCCGGCGTGGTGTTTCTGGGCTTGGCCGTGCGCCTGGCGACGATCAGCCGCGCTACGACCTGATGCTATTGGGTTGATAGCTACTGGCGCTTATGGGATAAGTGCTAGAGGCTGTTTTGATCAATATTTTCTACCCTGGTGGCTCGGGCCAGGGGCGCTGCGGCCCGCGCAACTGCTCGAAGGCGCTCGCCACCCGCAGCACGCCCAGGTCGTCAAAGCGGGCGCCGGCAATCTGCAAGCCAATGGGCAAGCCCTCGTCGCTGTAGCCGCAGTTGATGGAGGCTGCCGGTTGCTCCGACATGTTGAACGGCACGGTGAACGCAATGTGCTCCAGCGCGCGCAGCGAGTCGTCGGTCGGGCTGGCCAGCTCGGCGGCAAAGGCGGTGATCGGCGCGACGGGCGAGAGCACATAGTCGAATGCGCTGCAGGCCGCCACGGTGGCCACGCGTGTCGCGTGGAACTGATGGGCAGCGTGGAACACCTCGGTGCCCGAGAGGCCCGCAGCGCTGTCGGCCCAGGCCTGAATGAAGGGCAGCACGCGCGCCTTGCGCTCGGGCGGCAGCGCGGCCATGTCCAGGTGCGAGCGCATGCGCCAGAACTGGTCCATGCCGGCGAGCATCTCGGGCGCGAGGAACGGCTGCATGGGCGTGATGGTGGCGCCGGCGCTCTCGAACAGCCGGGCCGCCTGCGCGATGGCTGCGCGCACCTGCGGGTCCACGGGCAGGCCGCAGCCGGCGTCCAGTAACAAACCGATGCGCAGGCCGCGCAAATGCTCGGGGCTGCGCTCGAAGTCGTGCCAGGCAATGTCCTGCGGCGGGAGTTGCATGCTGTCGCGCGCGTCGGGCTGTGACAGCACCGCCATCATCAGCGCCGCGTCTTCCACGCTGCGCGTCATGGGGCCGGCGGCGCGGCCGGTGTAGGGCGGGTCGATGGGAATGCGCCCCAGACTGGGTTTGAGCGAGAAGATGCCGCACCACGAAGCCGGCAGGCGCAGTGACCCGCCAATGTCGGTGCCCACATGCAAGGGCCCGTAGCCGGCGGCCGCAGCGGCGCCCGCACCCGCGCTGGAGCCGCCCGGGCCTTTGCGGAGGTCCCAGGGGTTGCGGGCGAGTGCGTGAAAGCTCGACAGTCCAGAGGAGAGCATGCCGTAGTCGGGCATGGTGGTCTTGGACACCAGCACCGCGCCGGCTTCGCGCAGGCGCGCAGCGGGCGGCGCGTCGGCCAGTGCCGGGAACAGCGGCGCGGCGGCGGTGCCCAGCGGCGTCGGATCGCCCTGCGTGGCGAGGTTGTCCTTGAGCGTCATGGGCATGCCGTCCAGCGGCGAGAGCGGAGCGCCGCGCTGCCAGCGCGCTTCGCTCTCGCGCGCCTGGGCCAGCGCCAGCTCGGGCCGCAACAGCCAGGTGGCGTGCAGGTGCGGCTCCCAGCGCTCGATGCGGGCGAGCACCGCCTTGGCTACGTCGACTGGCGAAAACGCGGCAGAGGCGTAGCCCTGCTGCAAGGTGCGCGCACCGAGGTTGTGCAGAGCGTCGGTCATGTCCAGGAAAGCCCGGAAAGGTCGTTGACGAAAATCGGCATGTCCTTCCACAAGCCGCGCACGCGCTGGTTGGCCACCGTGACCCACTGCGGCTGGTACAAAAAGGCATGCACGCAGTCGGTGGCGATCAGGCGCTGCGCCTCGCCCAGCAGGCGCGCACGGTCGGCGGGCCGGGCGGTGTGCTGGATTTTGTCGAACAGCGTGTTGAACGCCTCCGAGTGGTACTGCCAGTAGTAGTCCGGCTTGGCGAAGTTGCCCAGGTCAAAGGGCTCGACGTGCGAAATGAGCGTCAGGTCGTAGTTCTTGTTGCCGTAGGTGCCGGAGAGCCACTGCGCCCATTCCACGTTCTGCAGTTTGGCGACGATACCGACCTGCGCCAGCTGTGCGGCGATGATTTCGCCGCCCTGGCGCGCGTAGGGCGGCGGCGGCAGCGTCATGGTGAGTTCGAGCGGTGTGCGGATGCCGGCCTCTTCCAGCAGGCTTTTCGCCTTGGCGGGGTCGTAGGGGTTGATGCCGGTGGTGTCCACGTAGCCAAACGCCCCCGGCACGTAGTGGCTGCCAATCGGCACGCCATAGCCCTCGGCCGCGCCCTGGATCACGGCCTTGCGGTCGATGGCGGCGGCGATGGCGCGGCGCACGCGCACATCGGTGAGGGGCTTGCGCCCGTTGTTCATGGCCAGGATGGTCTTGGCGCGCGAGCCGCTCACCACCACCTGGTAGCGCGCCTGGCCCTTGAACTGCGCCACGCTGCGCGGCGTGACGCGGGCAAACACGTCCACATCGCCAGCCAGCAGGGCGGCCACCTGCGCGGCCGGGTCGGAGATGAAGCGGAAGGTGGCGCGGGCAATCTGCACCTTCTTGGCATCGCGGTGCCCGGGCCAGCGCTCCAGCGTCACCGAGGCGCCGCGCCGCCACTGCGCGAGCTGGTACGGCCCCGTGCCCACCGGCTGGGTGGCGTTGCTGGCGGCACTTTTGGGCTCGACCATGATGGCCGTGGCCTGGCCCAGCACGAAGAGGAAATCGGGGTCGATGTCTTCGTTGATCAGCACCACGGTGTGCTCATCCACCACATGCGTGCTCACCTTGGCAAAGCTGCGCTTGTCCTTGTTGGTGCTTTTGTCGCCGCCGGCGCGGTCGAGCGAAAACTTCACGCTCTCGGCGGTGAAGGGCTCGCCGTTGTGGAACTTGACGCCCTTGCGCAGCCTGAAGGTGGTGGTTCTGAGGTCGGGCGAGACCTCCCAGCTCTCGGCCAGCAGGGGGGAGACGCTGCCGTCGGCGTTGATCTTGGTGAGCGACTCGAAGACGTTGTAGTGCACCACTTCGCCAATCGACGAGGCGGCGTTGGCCGTCGGGTCCAGCCCCGGGGGTTCGAGCGTGAGGGCGAGCACCATGCGCGCGCCTCCGTCCTTGGCCCAGGCGGACAGCGGGCTGGCGAGCGGTGCAGCGGCCAGCGTGGCGGCCAGGGCGGTGCGGCGGTTCATCATGGGGCGATCTCCGAGGGCGGCAAAAAGGGCTTTTGTACACCAGTTGGCGCCAGCGGCATCGCTGCCACCAGAGCGCGGGTGTACGGGTGCGTGGGCGATTGAAAGAGCTGCGCGGGCGGCCCCTGCTCGACGATGCGGCCCTGGTGCAGCACAGCCACCTCGTCGCACAGGTGGTTCACCACGGCCAGGTCGTGGCTGATGAGCAAATAGGTCACGCCAAAGTCGCGCGCCAGTTGCTGCATCAGGTTGAGCACCTGGGCTTGCACCGAGACGTCGAGCGCGCTGACGGGCTCGTCGGCCACGATGACGCGCGGCCGCGTGATGAGGGCCCGTGCAATGGCGATGCGCTGGCGCTGGCCGCCGGAAAATTCGTGCGGGTACTGGTCCAGCGCTTCGGCGCGCAGGCCCACTTGCTCCAGCACCTCGGCGGCGCGGCGGCGCTGTTCGGTGCGGGTCGTGTCGCCTTGCGCAGCCAGGGGTTCGGCGACGGTGCGGGCAATGCGCTGGCGTGGGTCCAGTGCGCCGAAGGGGTCCTGGAACACCATCTGGATATGGCGGCGTGCGCGGCGCAGTTCGCCCGCGCCCATGTGTTGGGGGTTCTGGCCGGCCCACAGCACGCGGCCGCTGCTGGGCATGTCGAGCGCCATCACCAGCCGCGCCAGCGTGGACTTGCCCGAACCCGAGGCGCCGACGATGCCCAGACTTTGCCCCGCGTGCAGCGTGAGGTTCACATCCTGCAGCGCCGTGACCTGTGGCCTGGGCCCCCACAGCTGCGTGCGCGGCAGGGCGTAGTGGTGCGCCAGGTTGTGCACCTGGAGCAGCGGCACGCCGTCATTTTTATGCTCAAAATGGCCTCCAGCGCTTACTGCATAAGCGCTTGCAGCTATTGTTTCAGGAGTCATCACGTTCATGGCGCATGGCCCGCCATGGCTTCTGGCCGGATGCAGCGCACGCGGTGGCCATGGCCCACATCCACCGCTGGCGGCGGCGCGGCGTGGCAGGCGTCGAGGGTGAAGGCGCAGCGGCCGGCAAAGGGGCAGCCCGGCGGCAGCGCGTGCAGCGGTGGAACGCTGCCGGCAATGGTGGGCAGGGGCGGGCGCAGCGCGGCGCGGGTGCTCGCGTGGCTGCCTAGGAGCCTGTCGGACTTGGAAATCGTCGGCTGCAAATCTGCCGCAGCGGTCCATTTTTGGCTTCGCCGCTCTTCGAGAACACCGTCTTTTTGCCCCATAGCCTGGCTATGGGGCTGCAAATCCGGCAAAAACTGCCCTCGCTGGGGCTGATTTTGGTGAAACCTCCGGTTTTCGCTTTCGACGCTCCAAGTCCGACAGACTCCTAGCACCGGGCGGGCCGCGAGCAGGCCGCGCGTGTACGGGTGGGCCATGCGGGCGAAGACCTCTTGCGTCGGGCCGGCCTCGACGACGGTGCCGCCGTACATCACCAGCATGTTGGCCGTGTGCCGTGCTACCACGGCCAGGTCGTGCGAAATCAGCAGCAGCGCCATGCCGCGCTCGGCCACCAGTTCAGCCAGCAGGGCGAGAATTTGCGCCTGCACTTCGGTGTCCAGCGCGGTGGTGGGTTCGTCGGCCACCAGCAGATCCGGCCCGCAGGCGAGCGCCATGGCAATGCAGATGCGCTGGCGCTGGCCGCCGGAAAACTCGTGCGGGTAGCCGTCCATGCGGCGTGCGGCGTCGGCAATGCCGACGCGCTCCAACAAAATTTTCGCCTCCTTGCGCGCCTGGCTGCGCGCAAGGCCCTGGTGGATGCGCAGCGGCTCGGCCACCTGGTCGCCCACGCGGTGCAGCGGGTTGAGCGCGGCCATGGGCTCCTGGAACACCATGGCGATGCGGTTGCCGCGCAGGGCGCACAGGGCGCTCTCGCCAAGCCCCACCAGTTCCTGCCCGCCCAGGCGCATGCTGCCGCTCACACTGGCGCCCTCGGGCAGCAGGCCCATCAGCGCCAGCGCGGTCAGCGATTTGCCGCAGCCCGATTCGCCAATCAGGCCCAGGGTGCCGCCGGCAGGCAGCGAGAAGTCGATGCCGCGCACGGCGTCCACCATGCCGTACGGCGTGGCGAGTGCGATGCGCAGGTTCAAGACGGTGAGGAGCGACATCGAGTTTTCTCAGCGGGAACGGGCCAGGCGCGGATCAAGTAAGTCGCGCAGGCCGTCGCCCAGCAGGTTCAAGCCCAGTACCGCACAGGCAATGGCCGCACCGGGCCACACGGCCAGCAGCGGCGCCTGGTACATCAATGTTTGCGCATCGGCCAGCATGCGGCCCCACGATGGCTGCGGCGGCTGCGTGCCCAGGCCCAGGTAGGACAGCGCCGCCTCGGCCAGAATCGCCAGCGCAAACTGGACCGTGGCCTGCACGATGAGGGCAGAGGCGATGTTGGGCAGCACATGCTCCAGTGTGATGCGCAGTGGCCCCTTGCCGCAGGCGCGCGCCGCCAGCACGTAGTTGCGCGACCACACACCGAGCGCCCCCGCGCGCGCCACGCGGGCAAACACCGGGATGTTGAAAATGCCGATCGCCGCGATGGCGTTGACCAGCCCCGCGCCCCAGGCCGCCGTGAACAAGATGGCCGAAAGCACCGCCGGGAAAGCAAAGCTGAAATCGGCCAGCCGCATCACAAGTTCTTCGACCCAGCCGCGCCGCGCGGCGGCCAGCAGGCCGAGCGCGGTGCCCACCACCAGCCCAATGCCTACGGCCACCAAGCCGGCCAGCAGGCTGCTGCGCGCGCCTACCAGCAGCAGCGAGGCCACGTCGCGGCCAAAGGCATCGGTGCCCAGCCAGTGCGCGCCGCCAGGCGGTGCCAGGCGCTGCGCCATGTCCATGGCGTAGGGCGACCAGGGCGTCCACCATAGCGATAAGAGGGCTGCACCCAGCACCAGAAGTGCCAGCAGGCCCCCCGCTAGAAAGCTGGGGTGGCGCAGTGCGCGTTGCCAAGGGCGGCGGGGAAGGGCGCGGCCGCTCATGCGGCGCGGCGGGCGAGCCGCGGATCAATGAACGCGGTCAGC
>Ga0207977_100138_pt1 | contig 9702 bp, 8 predicted proteins | sample LakWasMe98_LOW12_2_FD_183918 | JGI IMG/M metagenome (GOLD analysis project Ga0207977, IMG submission 183918) | Freshwater sediment methanotrophic microbial communities from Lake Washington under simulated oxygen tension - Sediment Metagenome... | ecosystem: Environmental > Aquatic > Freshwater >...
CTCGCTGCCATGCACCGCCAGCAGCGCCTTGTTGGCCGTGACCACATGTTTGCCCGCCGCGATGGCCGCCAGCACCCATTCGCGCGCGGGGCCCGTGCCACCGGCCACTTCCACCACCACCTCCACGTCGGGGTGCGTGGCCACCTGCATCGGGTCGTTCGTCAGCGCCACATCGGTGCCCACAACCCCCACGGCGCGCGCCAGATTGCGCGCGGCCACCACCACCACTTCAATGCCGCGCCCGGCGCGCCCGGCAATCAGCGCCTGGTTGCGCGCCAGCACCCGGAAGGTGCCTGCGCCCACGGTGCCCATGCCAATCATGCCCACGCGCAGGGGGCGCATGGCGCCGACGGAAGGACGGGGCTGGGGCTCTAGGGACTGGACGGGATCGCGGAACATGGGTATCTCCTGGCAACTAACGAACAAACAAAAAAACCCAGCTGCCAGAGCTGGGTTTCATTCATTCGTCTTGGGGAGAAGAGAGCGATCACCAGGTGGCTGCCGAAACGGCCACCTGCGCGTGCTCAGGTGGCCGCGGGGGTAATGGTGGTAATCATTCGTGCACCCATCGCCCGCGAGAATGCGGGCAGCATCATGCACATGCCATGGCTGGCAGCGGCAGGTGCGGTGAAGTGGTGGAAGGTGTACGGCATGAGGAGGGGCAGTGTACCTGCGGCCCCTGGGGCGCCGTCAAGCCTTTGCCTGGGCGAGCGTTGCGCGCGCGCCATGGATGGCGCGTGGCGGGGCGCGCTCTTTGGCGCCGTTGATGAAGTACACGAACACCTCGCGCAACCGCTTGCTGCTCGTCCAGGCGCGCACGCCCTGGGCCCACGCGGCGATGGCCTCGGGGCTGTAGCCCGTGTGCGGTGCTTGCCATGGCGGTCCCTGGGTTGCATCCACGGGAAATCACGGGACCCGCCATCGCCACGCCTGGCGTGCGTCAGTACGCGCCCAGAAAATCGCGCTTGCCAATCGGCAAACCGTTGTGGCGCAGGATGTCGTAGGCCGTCGTCACATGAAAGAAGAACTGCGGCAAACCATAGTTCACGAGATACGCCTGCCCAGTGAGCTTTTTCTCTTTCGGCGTGCCGGGGCGCAGGACGATCTCGGCGCCTTCCTTGCCCTCGAACTGCGCGGCCTGAACGCTGTCCAAAAAGGCCAGGGTCCGCGTCAGCAGCGCATCCAGATCGGCAAAGCTCTTCTCTTGCCCTTCAAACTTCGGCACCTCCACCCCCGCCAGCCGCGCCGCAATACCGCGCGAAAAATCGGCGGCAATCTGTACCTGCTTGAGCAGCGGAAACATGTCGGGCGCCAGCCGCGCCTGCAAGAACGCATCGGGCTCGATCGACTTGGCCGCCGCGTATTCGCTCGCCTGCGCAAGAATGGCTTTCAAAGCCGTCAGCATCTGCTTGAAAACGGGAACCGAGTGGGTGTACATGGCAGTGGTCATGGGGTGTTCCGTTGGGTGTTGTGAGGAGAGAGTTCGGCAAGGCGCCGTTAGAGGAATCTTTCATCTGCCTCTAGGCAGGAAATACGCCTCAGATTGTGATCCGTATCTTTGGAATGCCGCGTGTAGGCCGCCTCGGGTACGTCCACAAAGGTCAGGGGGCACAGGTTGGCCTGGAACAGCGGCACATTGGCCGCCAGGCGCGACGTGCGCTTGTTGATGTCAGCAAAGGGCTGCAGGTAAGGCACATGCACCAGCATGAAAAACGCCTGCTCGAAAGGGTCGGCAATCAGGCTCGCCTTGGTGAGCAGCATGTCCAGCGCATCCTCGATCTGCTGCGGCACCGACAAAGGGCGGAACACACTCTGGCCCATCTCCACAATGTGTTGCCGCACACGCCCCTCGTCCGACGGGTTGGGCAACAGGTTTTCAGACAGCGCGGCGTGCAGATTCATCAGTGTGTAGCGATCAAACCCAGCCATTGCTGCGCCGCCTTGCACAGCTAAATTTCCTGCGCTTTGTACGTTATCCACCAGCAACTCGATGGCGGCTTTGTGGTTCATCCGAGCCATCAGCCGGGAGATTCATCGCAATGCAGGAGGCAATGGCTAACCATGTCAGTCGTTTCGATGACGAAGGTGAGAAAACGCCCACACACGGTTAAAACGCCCGCCGAGACAAGGATACTTAAGAGAAGGTCAAAAAAAACCGCCTTGAAGGGCGGTTGATTTTTGGCGCTATCGGCTCAGTGAGCCAACTCAACTTCACGTCGGTGAGAGCGGTTCAAGACGACATGTTTGATCAACGGCCTATCTTGCTCCGACACGTTGACGATCTGTATCCGGCGCTTAAATTCCGCTAATCCAAATTGATAGACGAGCCCCCCTAGACATTGATCGGCAAAGGAAGGAGTCGGTGATCTGTGTGCGAAATTGATAACTACACACTCATTGGTTGCAAGCGCATCCAATACTCTTTCAAGGAACCACTGGCCGTTAGGACGCGTGGCCATCTTGGCATTCAAAGCACTCAGATCAAATTCAAAAGTTGAAGTCATCATCTTCATATCCCCTAACAGGAGGCCAGTTTTGATAGACGGCTTGCGTACTCAACGGATTTGCCGTGTTGAACTCGGCAACAATCATTGTGCCTTGCCATCCTACACCGTTGGCACCTTCGCTGCATTGCCCGTTTGAAGAGTGGAACCATTCGTGACCTGAATACACGGTCAAGGTTCCCCTGTTTTGTTCAGTCAGTTGTCGCGCGAGAGCAAGCCCATAGCCTGCATGGCCATTGTCCAGTTTGCTACTTGCGAAAAGTTCAGTCGCCAAAGTGCAGCAATTCATCTCTTTGACCCGAAGCCTAAATTCTTCGCGGTCGGCTTGGTCAAACGTATTCCGTATTCCAACTCCCATGTCAGCGATAGCGATTTGCATCAGCTGTCCTCTTGGCCAGTACTGAGCACAGGCAAGGCCATGCAAGCCTTCGCGCTCTGCATTTGCGTGCGAAAAACAGTTTCCAATCAGTTCGCTGACAGCGATGGAGAGTGACTGGCAGCTTTCTTCAGATGCCTTTGCAAGGCTAGTGATCGCGGCAAGTCTGTCTGAGCAGTCCTGAATATCGGCTTCCGAGCGAAGGGGCTCAATTGGAAGGAATCGACCTAACGCATCGCGCTCTTGGCTATGTCTGCGGGGCGAAGGCAGGCCAATAGCTTCCCATAGGTGCATCCGTGCAGCGTAAGGGCGCAAGGAGGGTGGGAGAGTGATCCCTCGAGCGCCCTTCGATTTCAGCATGAGTGCAAGGCTGATGAAGTGAAATGGCCTCAAAAATTCTGGTGCTTGGCAAGTCTTCTCGGCTAACAGCGCCTCAAGTTGCTCGAGCCAGCTGTGAATCTCTCTGATTGATGTGTGTTTCATTTTTTCTGTCTCTCCGGACAGCTCATCATGCCCGTTTCATTTTTTTCAGTTGGTGGCGGCGGTAAGCGCAAGGTACGTTGCGCCTACTTCCGAACATCAACTCAATTCGCAGTAGTGTGACTGGGCGCTGGAAAGGTTATGCTTGCGTTTGAGACACTGAGAACCAACCTCTGCGTTGCCCGCGTCGCCGCCACATAAAACACCCGCGCCGCTTCTTTCTCATCCTCCCCCACCGCAGGCATATGCCCCACCCCAGGCAGCGCCACCAGGGGGAACTCGACCTTTGCTGACCTTCATCGTCATCACCTGTATGGCATCCGCACCGGGCCGGTATTCACCACTCTTCTTGCGCACACGGTGCGGCAGCTTGCGTTGGGCCAAGGCGCTGGCGCACAGGTCCATGGTTTTCCAATCCGCGCACAGCACGGCCATGTCGCCCCAGGCAAAGCCTTCTTTGTGGGCGCTGGCCAGGTGGTCGGCAATGGCAAAGGCTTCGTCGCGTAGGGTGGGTAATTTGATGATGACGGGGGCTTGGCCCTCGCGCCCGCAGCTCACGGGCTTGAGCAACGGGATGCCGTCGTCGTCTTTGTCGTCCGCCGTCAGCAGGTTTGCGGCGACCAGGCTGGCGGTGTGAAGAATCTGCCGCGTGTTGCGGTAGTGGGTCTTGGGGCCGGTGGTGCGGCGAAGGCGTCTGACTGCATGAATCGGCAGGGGATCGCCGCCCTGCGTTGGCTCCAGCCGCTCGGCCAGGGGGCGCTTACCCGAAGTCATGCGCGCCGTACAACGGCCCAAGGCCGGAATCAAAGTTGCCATCCCTCGCGCGCCCCATTTGTGTAATTTTGTGAATGCACTGTAAGGGGCGGGGGCCGTGGGCGCAATGAATAAGCTGCGTCGCAGCAAGGGCTAGCGGGCGAAAGCTTGGGCTGGCTGGGCGTTCTGTGCCGGGACGTGGGGTGTTTGAGGGTGTGCTTGAGGGGGCGCTTCGCCTTGGTTGGCGGTGCCGGTGGTGGGGTTCCGGGATTGGGGTCGGAGCACGAGTTTCGCTGTGCGAAATCGTGATCCGACAGTTGCACCGAGCCCCCAATGCCTGCGCGGCGTGCGGTGCCACCGCCATGGCCGAGGGTCGCTGGTTGCCTGGCAATTCAGGGGAGGCTCACAGCCGACGAATGCCTTTTGCCTCCCTGCGGGGCAAAACCGCGACTTCAGACCCGCCAGCGCCCCATGGCCGCCCACAAGATAATCGTGGCCACACACGACCGGGCGGTCCGGTAGTCGGAGCAAGCGTTGAAACCTGACATTCGCGACCTTGTCGCTGGCATCGCGATGATTTCGCTAGGCCTCTTTGTAGCCCTGTATGCGTCCACCCATTACCAAGTCGGCTCCGCCTCCCGCATGGGGCCAGGCTACTTCCCGACGGTGCTCGGCTGCATCCTCGCCGCGCTGGGCCTGGTGATTGCGCTGCTCTCGCTGCGCAAGACGGTCCATGTGGTGCAGCCGCCCCCTTTTACTTTGCGTCCCTTTCTGGCGGTGATTGCGGCGGTGGCGCTTTTCGCTTTGCTGATTTCGCATATCGGGCTGGTCCCCACGACGATTTTGATGGTGGTGGTCACCTCTGCCGGAAGCAACAGCTTTCAGTTGCGCCGGGCAGTCCTGCTCGGTGTCTCCCTCTCGGTCATTGCCTGGCTGATCTTCTCGCTCGGTCTGCAAATGACCTTGCCGGCCTTTGCCTGGGAGTTCTGAGCCATGGACCTCTTCTCGACCTTTGCGGCCAACCTCTCCATCGGCATCCATGAGGCGGTCACGCTCAGCAACCTCTGGTACTGCTTCGTCGGGGTGTTCCTGGGCACGCTGGTGGGCGTGCTGCCGGGCCTGGGCTCGCTGATCGCCATCTCGCTGCTGCTGCCCATCACCTACCACCTGCCGGCCACCGGCGCGCTCATCATGTTGGCGGGGGTGTACTTTGGTGCCGATTACGGCGGCGGCACCTGCTCCATCCTGCTGGGGGTGCCAGGGCACGCGGCAGCAGCGGTGGACGTGCTCGATGGCTACCCCATGGCCAAACAGGGGCGCGGCGGTATCGCCTTGTTCATGAAGTGCGTGGCCTCGTTCTGGGGCTCCGCCGTGGGCATCGTGCTGCTGATGATGTTTGCCCCCGTTCTCTCGGGCTGGGCCCTGAATTTCGGCCCCTCGGAGTACTGCGCGTTGATGCTGCTGGGCCTGATTGCGGCTTCCACCGTGGGTCAGGGCTCGCCCCTCAAGGGTGTGGCGATGGTGTTCTTTGGTTTGATCCTGGGCGTGATCGGCACCGACGTGAACAGCGGTGTCTCGCGCTTTGCCTTCGATACCCCGGAGCTGACCGATGGCATCAGCCTGGTGGCCATGGCCATGGGGCTGTTTGCCATTACCGAGGTGATCAAGAGTGCCAACACCACGCGGGTGACGCCGGAAGAGCAAAGCTTCTCGCTGCGCGACCAGATGCCGACGCGCCAGGACTGGCGCCGCTCCTTCGGGCCGATGCTGCGCGGCTCGGGCCTGGGTGCCTTCTTTGGCGCGCTGCCCGGCACCAGCGGGGGCATGGCGACGTTTCTGTCGTACTCGATGGAAAAGCGCATTTCCAAGCACCCGGAGGAATTCGGCAAGGGCGCGATTGAAGGCATCGCCGGGCCCGAGGCCTGCAACAACGCGGGCGTGGGCACGGCGTTCATCCCGACGCTGACACTCGGCATTCCGGGCGACGCCATCATGGCGCTGATGCTGGGGGCGCTGACCATCCAGGGCATTCAGCCGGGCCCGCAGGTGATTACGGCCCACCCGGATCTGTTCTGGGGGCTGATCGTGAGCTTCTGGATCGGCAATATCTTTCTGGTGATCCTCAACATCCCGCTGATTGGTATGTGGGTGAAGTTGCTCTCCATCCCCTACCACCTGATGTTCCCGGCCATCGTGCTGTTCACCTGCATCGGGGTCTACAGCACCAGCAACAGCACGTTTGACGTCTGGGTGCTGCTGGCCTTTGGCATCGTGGGCTACCTCATGGCCTTGCTGCGGCTGGAGGTGGTGCCGGTGCTGCTGGGCCTGATCCTGGGGCCGATGCTGGAAGAAAACTTCCGCAGAACGCTGCTGCTCTCGCGCGGCAGTTTCAGCGTGTTCGTGGAGCGGCCCATTACGGCTGTGGCGCTGGGGGTTTGTGCGTTTTTGCTGTTCTGGACGGTGTGGGGCTCGCTGCGCAGGCGCGTCACCGCATAAGAGCCAAGCAGGTCGGTGCCCTGCACTGACCTGCGGTTTGGCTCAGGCGCGCGGTGCTTGCAGGTAGCGCCCTGCCAGTTCCCGCTGCGCGGCGCTGTCCACGCCCAAGACGTCCACCAAGTACGTCTGCAGGCCGCCGTAGTCCTGGTCCACCTTGTGCAGCGCCGCGTCGAGAAACTCGGCCTGCACACGCCACAGCACCGCCAGCACTTCTTCCGGTGCGTGGCCCTCGGCCATCGCGGGGCGGCGGTAGAGATCGTTGGTGAGCAGGTAGTCGCGCATCACCACGTCGCGCGGCACGCCGAGCGTCAGCAGGATGAGTGCGGCGGCAAAGCCGGTGCGGTCCTTGCCGGCGGTGCAGTGAAAGACCAGCGGCGTGTCCTTGGCAAGCAGGATGCGGAAGAACTCGGCAAAGCGCGGCGCGTTCTCGTGCACGAAGCCTCGGTAGGTTTCCTGCATCAGCGCCACCGCGTCCTGCGCGGTCAGTGCCCGGCCGCTCTGCTGCAGTTCGATGGCGCGCTGCACCACGGTGGGCTCAATGGCCAGTTGGTAGTGCTCGACCGCGGGCAGCAGGTAGGCGAGCTGGGCGCGTTCGCGTTCGCCCCGGAAATCCACCGTGCGCGCAATGCCCAGCGCGGCCAGGCGTGCCTGGTCGTCGGGCGTCAGGCTGGCCAGGTGATCGGAGCGGAAGATGCGCCGCCATGTGACCTGCCGGCCGCCGTGGCCGGTGTAGCCGCCCAGGTCACGGAAGTTGCTGGCGCCGGCAAGCGGCAGGGAGCGGGTGGGGGTTTCGGATCGTGGAGCGTCCGCAGAGAGGTCGGGTGTTGGCATGGCGCTGAGCGTAGCGCAAGCGGCCGGTTTTGGCCGTCTCCCGCGGGCAGCGCTCCCGGGTGGGCCGTTCATTGCGGCAGCACGCTCAGTGCGGGGTCCAGCGGGTGCTCCTGGCTGCCCGGTGGGCATGGCTGGTCGGTGTATATGGTGTGGCTGCCCTGCACGCACTTGCGTGGTGGCGCGGCCGGGGCCGAGGCTGATGCGCCCGCTTTGGCAGGCTGCGCGCTTGCCGACGCCCTGGCGTGGCCAGGCGGTGGGCTGGGGCGGGTGATGGCCCGCCAGGTTTGCCTGGCCCAGGGGCCGGCGAGCGGCGTCCAGCGCTCGGCGGTCCACCATGCGGCCACGCTAGCTGCGACCAGAACCACGGCCAGGGTGGTCCAGACAGCGCGCTCCCTGGGGCCGAGCATGGCGCACCCCGTTTCAGGTCAGCCCAGGTGCGGGCCGAGCAGGCCGGCGAGCTCGAACATGCCAGCGCTGTCCTTGCCGAACACGGCGCGCAGCTTGTCGTCGGCAACGATGGTGCGCTTGTCCTTGGGGTCTTGCAGGTTCTGCGCCTTGATGTACTCCCACAGCTTCTTCACGGCGGCCGGGCGCGCCACCGGCTCGGTGCCGATGACGGCGGCGAGCGCGGCGCTGGGCGCTTTGCCGGCTGCGGCCTTGCGCGGTGCGGCCGCTTTCGCCGCCGCTTTTTTGGCTGGGGCTTTCTTGGCAGTGGCTGGTTTTTTAAGGTCTTTCAGGCCTCCAGCGCTTGTCCTGCTTGCGCCAGCAGCTATTGTTTTGGTAGTTCCGCCGGCAGCCGGCTTGCGCGGTGGGAACTTGCTCGGGGCAAATTCAAAGTTCACTTTGCCGGCTTCAGCGTCCCAGGCCAGGTGCGCCTTGAAGGCGCGGCGGGTGCGCATGCTGACGAACTTGTCGAGCAGGTCGGTCTTGCCTGTCTGCAGGAGCTTTTCCATCTGCGCGCGCTCCACTGGCTGCTGCAGGATGATCTTGCCGCTCTTGAAGGTGCAACTGGGCACGGGCTGCGCGGCGGTGGGCACCGATTTGGCGCACACGTAGTTGCTGCCGTGCTCGTGCACTTCGGCGCCGCAAATGGGGCAGGCGCCGAGCGCCGGGTCGGTGAATTCGACCAGCTCGCCGGTTTCCTCGGCCTTGTCGTCGCCGAAGTCGAATTCGAGCTTGTAGTTGTGCGCTTCGTCGTCGTACTTGAGCACGATCTCGGACGTGAACGGCCAGCCGGCCTTGGAGCGAAAGCCGTCGAGTGGGCCGATCTTGCGCTCGCTCAGCAATTGCTCGGCCTCTTGCGGCTCGAAGGTGCGGCCCGCGGGCGATTTGCCGAAGGAGAAGCCGCAGGGTTCCGCGCCTGGCTTGCCCACGCAGGCGTACCTGCGGTAGTTTTCCTTCACCACGCCGCCGCAGTTGGGGCAGGGCGCCACCAGCGTGGCGTAGTCGCCGGGGATGGTGTCGCGGTCGTATTCCTTGGCCTTCTTCACCATGCGCTCGGTCATGGCGGCGATTTCCTGCATGAAGGTGGCGCGCGGCAGCAGGCCCTTTTCCATTTGCGCGAGCTTGTATTCCCACTCGCCGGTCAGGTCGGCGCGCGCCAGCTCCTTCACGTCCAGGCCGCGCAGCAGCGTCATGAGCTGGAAGGCCTTGGCGGTGGGGATCAGCTCGCGGCCGTCGCGCAGCATGTACTTTTCCGCCAGCAGGCCTTCGATGGTGGCCGCGCGCGTGGCCGGCGTGCCCAGGCCTTTTTCCTGCATGGCCTCGCGCATGTCTTCGTCTTCCACCTGCTTGCCGGCGCTCTCCATGGCGCCCAGCAGCGTGGCTTCCGAATACCGCGCTGGCGGCTTGGTCTTGAGGCCCTTGGCGTCGACTTCGTTTGCCAGGGGCTTTTCGCCCGGCTGCACCGGGACCAGGTTCTGGCCCTTGTCGCCTTCCTTGGCGTCCTGCACCTCGTCGGCGGCTTCCTTGCCGTAGATGGCGAGCCAGCCGGGTTTCACCAGCACCTTGCCTTCGGTCTTGAAGTGGTTGGTTTGGCCCGCTTGCTCCACTTTGCTGATGCGGGTGGTCACCAGGTATTCCGCGCTGGGGAAAAACACCGCCAGGAAGCGGCGCACCACCAGGTCGTAGAGCTTTTGCTCGGCTTCTGACAGCCCGCTGGGCGCTTGCAGCGTGGGGATGATGGCGAAGTGGTCGCTCACCTTGGCGTTGTCGAAGATGCGCTTGTTCGGCCGCACGTAGTGGCCTTCGATGGCGGTGCGG
>Ga0207977_100140_pt1 | contig 9562 bp, 8 predicted proteins | sample LakWasMe98_LOW12_2_FD_183918 | JGI IMG/M metagenome (GOLD analysis project Ga0207977, IMG submission 183918) | Freshwater sediment methanotrophic microbial communities from Lake Washington under simulated oxygen tension - Sediment Metagenome... | ecosystem: Environmental > Aquatic > Freshwater >...
CCCGTCAGCACCACATTCATCCACAGCGCCGTGCGCACGATGGCGCCCAGCGTGTGCAGGCGCCCGGCGCCAATCGCCTGCGCGCCCAGGATGGACGTGGTGATGGCAATCGAGATGGCCGGGAACTGCACGTAAGCCACCACCTGGTTCACCGCCCCATAGGCAGCCGTGGCCTGCGAGCCATAGCGGTTGACCAGACCCAGCAGGGCAATTTCAGCCAGCGACACCACGATCATCTGTACCCCGGTGGGCACCCCCACCCGCAACACGCCGCGCAGCAAGCCCCAGTCGATGCGCAGATGCGCGGCCAGCGCATGGCCCGGCGCGAGCGGGCTGTGCAGGCGCACCAGCCGCCAGCCCAGCCAGTTGGTGGCAACCACAAAAGACACCACCGTGGCCGCCGCGCCGCTGGCCACGCCCAGTTGGGGCAAACCTGCCCAGCCGCGAATCAGCGCAGGCGTCAGCACCAAGCCGATGCCGGCCGAAATCAGCAGCGTGTAGAGCGGCGTTACCGTGTCGCCCACACCGCGCAGCATGGCGGTGGCGAGCAGGAAGACGAACAGGCCGGGCATGGCGATCAGGATGATGCGGGCGTACTGCGTGGCGTCTTGCAGGATGTCCGCCGGGGTGCCCAGCGCACGCAACATGGCGCCTGTGAAGCTCCCACCCAGCACCGCCACCACCAGGCCAAACGCCACGCCCACCGTCAGCGTCGTGCCGGCCACGGCACGCACCCGCTCGACCTTGCCCGCACCCCAGGCCTGGCCGATCAACACCGAGGCGCCCGCGCCCAAGCCAATCATGAAGGCGATGAAGAAAAACATCACCGGAAAAAAACCCGAAACCGCCGCCAGCGCCTTCACCCCCAGCATCTGCCCCAGGTAGATGTTGTTGAGCGTGCCCGAGAGCGACTGCAAGATATTGCTGGCCAGCATGGGCGCCAGGAAAACGGCAAACACGCGCCACAGCGGGCGCGGTGCAGTGTGCGGCGCCGCTTGCGCAGCCGGCATGGCCAAAGCGGCCCGGTCAGGTGGGGTCATTCTCATTGCTCCAGGAAACAGCGGCCAGGCCCTGCAGATACTCCGCGACATCCTGGGGCCAGGCCGCCACCAGCGCCGCAAAGCGCGGCCGATCGCCTGCAAACAGCGCACGCGCAGCCTCCTCGAAACCTTCCAGTGAGCCCGCCATGGCGGTCATGAAACGGTAGGCCGCCTCGCGCGCTTCGCGCACCGTGTCGCGCCCGTGGTGAATGCGGCGCGCCTCTTCCACCAGGCGGCGAAGCGCCACCGAAGCGCCGCCGGGCTGGCGGCCGAGCCAGTCCCAGTGGCGCGGCAAAAGCGTGACCTCGCGCGCCACCACGCCCAGCTTGGGGCGGCCGACGCTGCGCGGCGCCTCGGCAGCCGTCGGTTCCGGAGCCGGCTCGCGCAAATCAAGGTCTACCAAAGCGCCGCTGGTGTCGTCAAAAATCAGAAGGGGTGCACCGCCTGTGTATTGCCGCAACTGGGCAAACACCTCTTGTCGGTCGCCTCTGGCGAGGCGTTCAAAGCCGGCAAAAGCGGTCAGGGTTCCCGAAGCAGCAGGATGGGAAGATGAGGTCATGGAGCACGATTCTCGGTAACGTACGAATGGGCTTGCGCTATGCGTGTCGCCTGCGTATCAACAGTCGGCGCATTCCCGGGCTTTGTCCTGGCACAGGGTCGCCAGCGCAAGCGCCATCTCAGGCAGATGGGCGAGCGTGGCCGGCCCCAGCGCTTGCGCGCACATGGCACGGACCGTGACTTCTGCCTCCTGCACCAGACGTTTTCCGACGGGCCGCAGACTTGCGCAGCGAAGGCCGTCTCCGCTCAAAGCGCTGTCTCGCTGCGCCAGGCCCACTTTCTCCAACTGCACCAGTTTCCGCGTCAGCGACGACAGCTTCATGCCAAGCGCCTGCGCAAGATCCACCATGGCAACGCGACCATCTGGCGCGCTCGCCAGCCTATGCAACAGGCTGAAATCAGCGAAATCCAATCCATGAAAATCACCCAGCTTGTCCGCCATCGACAGCTCAAGGCGCGCACAGGCACGGCTGAGCAACAGACAGAACCCCAGTGCATCTGGCGCCGGCCCGCTCATGGCGCTGCTCCGTTGTAGCCGCTATCACCATGGCAGGGAATTTCTTCCCGCCACAGTTCCAGCATGCCGTCGAGTTCGACCCGGTAGTCGAACAGCGGATCATCCCGCTCCTTGATGCGGTCCACCACGGCAAAGCTGAAGCAGTCCGCCCCGTACGCGATCCAATCCTGCTGCAAAGGCTTGTTGCGGTGGGAGCGCAGGTTCAGCTCGAAGCGCATGCGGTTCATCACCCCGTCGAGGTTGAGGCTGCCGCCCACATAGACCCGCCCATTGGACTGGTTGGTGAGAGTAAAGACGCCCGCGGGCAGGCGCGACTCCTTGTACTGGCGCACCAGCGCACGGCGCGCTGTCGAAGCGGCATGGCCCGCGTTGTCGCGCGGGGCCGTTGGCATGGGGGGTTGGGTAGGCAGTGAGGGCGTCATGCCTTAATTTTACCCGGACAATATTTAAATCGCAATATACCCGGGTAAAAATATACCCTTAAAACCGCTGCATCTTGCAACTCGTGGGCTGCTCGGCCTGCGCCGCAGGAATATCGCGCACCACCCGGAACCCATAGCCCGAACCTTCGACATCGAACGGCACGCCGGGTGTGCCCTGCTTGTCCATCACGCCCACCACCAGCGGCTGCTGGAACTGGTGGTCGGCTGCGCGCATGCTGCCGCCGCGCCCTGCCAGGCTGACCTTCACGCCCTCCAACTGCCTGGCGACGGCGACGGCATCCACGCTGCCCGCGCCCTCCATGGCCTTGGTCAGCGCCTCGATCATCAGCTGCATGCGCATGTGCACATAGTCGTCCTGGGGCTTGGGAAAGCGCTCACGGAAAGATTTGTAGAACGCCGCGCTCTGCGCATCAGGGACATTGGGCATCCAGTCGGCCACGGCCACCACTTTGCCGATACCCGCATCGCTAATGGCGGCTGGGGCGCCCAGTGCGTTGCCGTAGAAGGTGTAGAAGCTGCCGGCGTAGCCCACTTCGCGCGCCGCCTTGACCAGCAAGGTCAGGTCATTGCCCCAGTTGCCGGTGATGACGGCCTGCGCGCCGCTGTTCTTGATCTTGACTGCATAAGGGGCAAAGTCCTTCACGCGGCCCACGGGGTGCAACTCGTCGCCCACGATCGCCACGTCCGGCCGCTGCAGCGCAAGCTGGCGGCGGGCCTCCCGCAGCACGGCCTGGCCAAAGCTGTAGTCCTGGCCGATCAGGTAGACGCTCTTGAGCGCCTTGTCGCCACGCAACACCTCCATCAGCGCCGCCATGCGCATGTCGGCATGGGCGTCGAAGCGGAAATGCCAGAAGCTGCACTTCTCGTTGGTCAGAATGGGGTCCACCGCCGCGTAGTTCAGAAACAGCACGCGTTTGCCCGGCTCGCGCTCGTTGTGCTTGTTGATGGCGTCAATCAACGCCGCCGCTGTCGCCGAGGAGTTTCCCTGCATCACCACGCGCGCGCCATCGTCAATGGCGGCGCGCAGGGCCGACAGCGCCTCTTCGTTCTGGCCCTTGCTGTCGTAGCGGGTAATCTGCAGCGGCCGCGCACCGCCGGCAGCGGCTGGCAGCACCACGCCACCGTGGGCGTTGACACGCTCGGTCGCCCACAGCAGGTTGCGAAACACCGCCTCGCCCGTGTTGGCAAACGGCCCGGAGAGACTTTCGATCAGCGCCAGTTTGATGGGCACCGTAGCCGTACTGACGGCACTCACCGGGGCATCCTGGGCGTGGGCCATGCCACCGCCGAGGCCCAACAGAGAAGCCAGACCAAGGGCCAAAGCGCCCAATTTCAAGCGCGCGCTGCGAAATTTATTCATCCAGGAATCCTTCTTGAATTCGCCGTGACTGTGCGTATCTCCTTCGGTATGCGGCGAACACACCGGGAGCCGCGCAGTGTAAATGGAGTAAACCCTTATGATTTTCGCCCCCAGCTTGCGCCGCGCCAGCTTCATCCACTCCCCACGCGCCAGCGATGCTGCACTGCAACGTTTCTTGCTTGCCGCCGCCCAGGGCAGCCCTGCCGAAGCGCCCGTTCAGGTCCAGCAGGACGAAAAGGCCGTGACCGGCCTTTCGCGCGAGCAGCTCAGCATCACCATTGACGGCGCCCAGGTGCACCTGCGCAGCGCAGAGGGCGCCCCGCGCCAGGTGCAGCGCAGTTGGGAACTGCCGACCGAAATCGACGCCCCCGCCAGTAGCGCCAAACTGGAAAACGGCGTGCTGACCCTGGTGCTGGCCAAGCTGCAACCCGAGAGCCGGGCCACCCAGCTCACCATCGGCTAAGTCGCTTCAAGCTCAACCAAAAATGGGTGGCTTAGGCCACCCATTTTTATTCAACTTTGATAGCTGCTAACGCTTGTCCTGATTGCGCTGTAGGCAATTTTTAGTTGATTTTTTTCGACCTCTGGCGCCCGAGGTGTTTACCGGGGTTGTGGTCGCATTTTTGGCAGCTTGCTTGCGCCAAGCGCAAGACCTGGATGTACTTCAGCGCAGGCATTGGGGTCGGATCACGATGCAGCGCAGCGAAACTCGTGCTCAGACCCCAATCCCGGAATTTTGGGCGCGGCGCTGTTCGTGCTCATTGGCACGCTTGCCTTCGTTCGGAAGAGAAAATCCTGACAACCAAGAATTTTTGCCCTTTGAGAGGGCTTCTCTCGACAGGCGAGCGATGATCTTGAGTGAGTGATCTCGCCCCTAAAGTAACGCACGGGTTGTGCAACCCAATGTCGGTTGTGCAGCGGTAGCCGTCCTTCGGTGCCGAGGGCATTGGCGCGGAAACTGGGGTTGGCAATCCGGTGGGGGCAGGCTTACTTAGTTGATGCTCAATACATTTCCATCGGCATCGACAGTTGCAATCGCGCTTCCCGGAACGAGCGCATTGAAACTATTGCGCGCACGATACGTCGTATACACAGTTATTGAGTTCGTGTTCACAACGTAGCGTGTTTCCACATGCTCATAGCTACTGGGGTCTTTCAGTCGAGCCTTGATAGCAGCCTCAACATTCCGGTGCGATCCGTCGTATCCTGAGAATTGGCCCTTAAGCTTGGCTTCCATTGCCGCCCTCTGAGCACTAGCTTCTTGAATTTTGCGCTGAACTTCCAGCTCATCTTCAACAGCTTTCAGTTTGGCTTGGTAGCGTTCCCTGCCGCCCGGCTCCTCCTGAATTAGCGTGCTGTAGATCGCCTTGAGCCGTTCTGGTGGCAAACCAGCTTCGTTTTGCTCTAAATCCAGACGCATCACCTGTACCGATGCCCGGTGCTGCAACCTGCCGAGGTCGGGGTCTTTGGTCACAGTCATGAACTTGCTGATGGTCGCAAATGCTTCGCGGGACTGGTTGTTCGCAAGCTGCTGCTCGACCTCCGCGATGATTTTGGTTTTGTTTGCAGCGTAATCGGCTGCTCGGTCGGACCTCTGCTTCGCGATCCTTGCCGCTGAATCCTGCTGCATTTTCAGCTGTGCGGCTTCTTCCCTTTTCGCTTTTTGGACGCCCGCGGAGAGCGCAATGCCAAGGAACAAGGCAATTGCAAGGGCGATGCTTGGCTTCAGGCTGAGGTTGATTTTTAACCGCTTGCGGGAAGGCGGCAGGAGCATCGCTAGGGCGGCGATGAGGATGAGTGCTGGCAGCACGTACACCTTCGTCTCTGTCATCGCGTAGTAGCAGTAAGCCGCCAGCCCTGCAGACATCCCATACAACCAAAACGTAGCGCGATCAGATGTCGTTTTCGTCTCCGCCATCTCACCAACTCCCTCAAAAATTTTGTTACAACATCTTAGCGCAGCAGGCTGGGATGGTGAGTTTGTTGGTAAGGTGCCTATATGGTTTGCGCTTTAGTGAAAGAGGTGTCACTGCGGGCGCATTACCCAAAGTTCCCGTTCGAGTCGGCGGGGCGCGGTGAGTTGCGCAGTCAAGTTGCCGGTTCAGAGGGTGAAGGGACCATTCAGAACAGGGGCTCAACGACCGGTATTGATCGACAACAGCCGCTCGTCATCTCAACGGTAATGCACTGCCGCAAGCATGAATTGGCAAAAAACCCGCGCTGCGCCCAGCATTCCGGGATTGGGGTCTGAGCACGAGTTTCGCTGCGCGAAATCGTGATCCGACCCCAATGCCTGCGCTGCGCTAAATCCGGCGCCACTGCCTGCGCCCCGCTCATCCCGACGCCCAGGGCCGAGCGCAGCGATGGCCCGAAGGGCTGCCCGGCTCCCCTTCCCCTCTGGCCGTGCCGAGGAGCACAGCTTCAGGCGGATCAGGGCCGCGCGCTGTTTGAGCGCAACGCAGTGAAGCGAGTTTGCGCGGACCCCGCCTGAAGCGCGCACCGCAGGTTGCCCCGAAGGGGTCACGGACAGCGGGGTCGCCTTCTCTTTGGTGTCTTTCTCTTGGCGACGCAAGAGAAAGATACTGCGCCGCCGGGCGCACATCCCGGCACCCGCCCTTGGCGAAGGCACGCCGCCAATCCAGCGGACCGGCTTCGGCAACCGCTGAATTCAACCGTTGCATAGCCTGGCAGCTCCTGGTCGTGAACAGCCCAACGACGTTGCGGTGGAAACTGCAGATGGACCCCAAGGCGCAAACATTCCCGCAGCGCCCTATTCAACCCCATTCAAATCAAACTTGATAGCTATCAGCGCATACCCATCAAGCGCTAGAGTCCATTTTCTCTATATTTTTCCCTGCTACGGGTTCTTTGCGGAACGAGGCCCGGCCAGGGTGCTGCGGTGAATGAGGCCGCACCCTTTGTTCCGGGATTGGGGTCTGAGCACGAGTTTCGCTGCGCGAAATCGTGATCCGACCCCAATGCCTGCGCCGCTCTGGCTGCCAACGCCGTAGCCGAGCGCAGCGATGGCCCGAAAGGTGGCCTCGCTCCCGATCCCCGCAGTCCCTGCGCTGCTCGCGCTAGCACTCACTCATGCCGCAGGGCATCGATCGGGTCCATGCGCGCCGCGCGCCGCGCTGGAAAATAACCAAACAGCACACCGATAGCGGCCGAGAAAACGAACGAGGCAACGTTCACCACCGGGTTGAACAGGAAAGGAATTCCCATGGCCCCGGAGAGCACCACCGAGGCCAGCGCCGCCAGCACGATGCCGACCAGCCCACCCAGCGCCGCCAGCACCACGGCCTCGATCAGGAACTGCAGCAGCACCTCACGCTCCAGCGCGCCAATGGCCAGGCGCAGGCCGATCTCACGGGTGCGCTCGGTGACGCTCACCAGCATGATGTTCATGATGCCGATGCCGCCCACCAACAGGCTCACGGCGGCCACCGCGCCCAGCAGCGTGGTCATGATGCGGGTGGTGCCCGAAAGCGTGTCGGCCAGTTGCTTGGTATCGAGCACGTTGAAATTGTCTTCGTCGCTGTCGGCCAGTTTGCGGCGCTCGCGCAGCAACTGCGTCAGGCTCGCTTTCACCCGGGCGGCGTCGCTGCCATCGGCCATGGACACCAGCAGGGTGTTGACCTGGGTGTTGCCGGTGATGCGCCGTTGCAAGGTCTTGATGGGCATGAAGACCATGTCGTCCTGGTCGTTGCCGAAAGCGCCCTGGCCTTTGGACGCGAGCACGCCGACCACTTCGCAGCTGATCTGCTTCACGCGCAATGGCGCACCGAGTGCCACACCGTTTCCAAAGAGCTCGCGCCGCACGGTTTCGCCGATCATGCAGACGGCGGCACCGGCACGCAGTTCCGCTTCGGTAAACAAACGGCCGCTGGCCAGCGTCCAGTTGCCGATGGTGAGCCAGTCGTTGGTGCTGCCGGTAATCGAGCTGGTCCAGTTGCGGCCGTTGGCTACCAGTGTGCCGCTGGCGCGCGATTCGGGTGCCGCAGCGGCGACACCACCGATCTGGCTGGCAATCGCCTCGGCGTCGGTGTCCTTGAAGGCCGGTGCGCTCGCACCGCCGCTGCCAGGGCCCATGCGCTGGCCGGGCCGCACCTGGAGCAGGTTGGTGCCCAAACCCGAAATCTGGTTCTGCACCGCCAACGTGGCGCCATTGCCCACGGTGACCATGGTGATGACGGCGCTGACACCGATCACGATGCCAAGCACCGTCAGAAAAGAGCGCATCAGGTTGCGCCGGATCGAGCGCAGCGCCAGCAGCAGGGTGTTAAGCCACATGGGCGATCTCCGTGGGTGCGGGTGCAGCCGCCTGCAGCCCGACCGGCGCCGGATTGCGCTCGTCGCTCTCCACCACGCCATCGACAAAGCGCACGATGCGCCGCGCATAGGCGGCCATGTCGCTCTCGTGCGTCACCATGATCACGGTGATGCCCAAGTCGGCATTGAGGTGCCAGAGCAGCCCCATGATTTCCTTGCTGCGCGCGGTGTCCAGGTTGCCGGTGGGCTCGTCGGCCAGCAGCACGGCAGGCTCGGTGACGATGGCGCGGGCAATCGCCACGCGCTGCTGCTGCCCGCCCGAGAGTTCGCCCGGCGAGTGGTGCTCCCAGCCCTTGAGCCCCACGGCGTCGAGTGCCCGCGCCGCCATCGCATGGCGCTTGGCCGCAGGCTCACCGCGGTAAATCAGGGGCAGCTCGACGTTTTCCAGCGCCGAGGTACGGGCCAGCAAATTGAAGCCCTGGAACACGAACCCCAGATAACGCCGACGCAGCCGGGCGCGTTCGTCGCGGCTGAGCGACTGCACTTGCACGCCCTGAAACTCGTAGGTGCCCGTGGTAGGGGTATCCAGGCACCCCAGAGTGTTCATGGCGGTGGATTTTCCCGAACCGCTCGGGCCCATGATGGCCACGAAGTCGCCGCGCGCAATCTCCAGATCCACCCCCTTGAGCGCCTGGAACGCGGTGCCCCCCGTGCCGTACACCTTGGTAATGCCGCGCAGGCGGATCAGCGGGGCATCGGCTGGCATCACGCCCCGGCCCCGCTGCTGCGCTGATCGGTAATGACGGGCAGGCCGGGCTCCAGCCCCTCGCCGCTCACCTCTGTCACGCGACCGTCGCTGATGCCCGTGGTGACCGACAGGGCCTCCGGCTGGCCTGCCTTGAGCAGCCAAATCTGGCGTGTGCCCGGGGTGTTGCCGTCGGGCCGCGCCGTCTTGGCACCGCTCCTGGGGGGGCGCGGCATCATCTTGGAGAGAATACCGCCGCTCTGCGCACTGCCGCCCTTGGCTGGCGCACTGCCCACGGGCGAGAAGCGCAGCGCGGTGTTGGGCACCAGCAGCACATCCTTGCGCTCGGTGGCCACGATGGTGGCGACCGCCGTCATGCCGGGGCGCAGGGCGAGGTCGGAGTTGTCCACCTTCAGCGTGGTCACGTAAGTCACCACATTGTTGGTGGTGGTCGAGCCAAAGGCAACCCGCTCGATGGCAGCCGGAAAGCGCCGCGTCGGGTAGGCGCTGACGGTGAAACTGGCCTTCTGCCCGACCTTTACCGAGCCTACATCGGCCTCGTCCACGTTCACCTGCAGCCGCAGCTTGCTCAGGTCCTCGGCGATGGTGAACAAGGTCACCGCCTGC
>Ga0207977_100141_pt1 | contig 9538 bp, 11 predicted proteins | sample LakWasMe98_LOW12_2_FD_183918 | JGI IMG/M metagenome (GOLD analysis project Ga0207977, IMG submission 183918) | Freshwater sediment methanotrophic microbial communities from Lake Washington under simulated oxygen tension - Sediment Metagenome... | ecosystem: Environmental > Aquatic > Freshwater >...
ATGCGGCGAGTTTCGAGCGCCATATCGGGCGCAGCCAGATCCCGGTGCTGGTGGATTTTTGGGCGCCGTGGTGCGGGCCGTGCCGTCAGATGGCGCCGGCCTATGCCCAGGCTGCGAAAGAGCTCGAACCCCAGGTGCGCCTGGCCAAACTTGATACCGAGGCGCACCCGCAGCCCGCCGCGCGCTTCAACATTCGCAGCATTCCCACCATGATTCTGTTCAAGGGCGGCAAGGAGGCAGCGCGCATTTCGGGCGCACTGCCCGCCAGCGAGATCGTGCGGTGGGTGCGTTCGGCGCTGTAAAACCCCGGGGCGGGCAAGTGCCCCAATGTCAGCGCATATTGCCCGTGTGCCCCAGTGAATAGCGTCCCGGCTGCGGCCAGACGGTCAGTCCGTGGGGTTCGGCGCCTACGCGCACCTTGGTTACCGCGCCGGTGGTCGTATCGAACCGGTACACCACATCGTCAAACCGACCGGACAGCCACAGCCACTTGCCGTCAGCACTCACGTTGCCCATGTCGGGGCTTCCGCCCCCGGGAATGGGCCATTGCGCCACGACAGTCTGGGTGGCGAAATCAATCACGCTCACCTTGCCTGGGCCCTTTCTTGTGCCGTGGATCTTGTGCGTTCCGCGGTTCGCCACATACAGGCGCTTGCCATCGCGGCTCGGGTACAGACCGTGCGTGCCCAGCCCCGTGGGGATGAAACCGACTTCCACGAACGCATCGCCGTCCAGCACGTGCACGCCATCGGCGTCCATGTCGGCCACAAAGAAGCGCTTGCCGTCGGGGGAAATGCGGATGTCCTGCGGCATGCCCTTGGTCGAGGTGCAAATCTCGGTTTCCAACGGATTGAGCGCCGCCTTCGATTCGGCGAAGCGCACGGCAGGCATCTTGAGCTTCAGGTAGCCCAGCACCTTCCGGTTGGCGAGGTCGATCTTGGCCACGCTGCCGTCGAACTCACAGGTGAAGAGGGCGAATCGGCCGTCGATCGAGAAATCACCGTGGTTGATGCCCCCACATTGGGGCGTGCTGATCGCGTACTGCATGGCCAGCGTCTTCGGATCGCGAAAGTCCAGTCTGCGCCGCGCTTCGGCAACGACGATGAGCGAGGCGCCATCGGGCGTGAAATACACGTTGTACGGATCGTCCACGGGCACCGACTTGCCTGTCTGGCCGGTGCGTGGGTCGATGGGGGTCAGGCTGCCCTCGGTGCTGCGCTCGGCGTTGTTGGCCACCCACAGCGTGGACAAATCCCACGACGGCACCACGTGCTGCGGGCCCTTTTCGACGCGCAAGGTGTCCACCACTTTCAGGGTATGGGGGTCGATCACCGACACAGACCCGGAGCGCAGGTTGGGGACGTAAACCCGCTCAAGGTGGTCTTTCACGGCAGGACTCATATGGTCCGGTGTCGTTTCGCTGTAGAGGTTTTTCGGGTCTGGCACCGGTGGCATGCCAGCCACCGTCTTGATCGGGGGCGTCGGTGGCGCCGTTGCGGCCGTGCCTTGCGCCTGAACCGGTGCGCTTGCTTCCTGGCGCTCGCCTGCGCTGGCGCTGACCGCGCCGAATGCGGTCAGGAGAAGAAGCCAGATTTTCATGGGAGTGGGTTTCATTTTTTGGGGCTGGTTGGCGCAGGGCTTGAGCCGGCTGGCCCCTGCATCAGGGCATGCAGGGCTGCCACGCTGCTGTCCACGATCTGATTCACGCCGATGCGGCCCAGTTCGGCGCTCGCGCGCCGTGGGTCGCCGTAAACGCCGCCGCGCCTGCCGGCCTGCGCCGCTTGGGTCAGTGCATCCGCGCGCACCAGCGCCGGGTCCATGGCCAGCGACAGCGAGGTATCGGCCAGGCCGGCATGGGTCCCGATTTCAGCGCGGGTGAAGCCTTTTTTCAACAGTTCGGCCACGTAGAGCGATTGCGTGACCTGGTAGTACTCGGCCAGCGCATGCACGCGGCAGCTCGGATCGCTTGCCCATTCATGGTTGAGGCGTTGGGCCACGCGTGCTTCGAGCTGCTGGTAGCCGCCGTGGTCACCGAGGAACACGACATGGCGAAAGCCGTGCTGTTTGAACGAGCGCGCAGCGCCCTCCAGCACCGCTTCAAAGGCGGCATCGGGAATCGAAATCGTGCCTGCAAAGCGCATGTGCGCCTGTGGGGGGTGAATGGCGCCCTCAGGCACATAGGCCAGCACGGGCGCCACCACTGTGCCCCCTGCGCGCTGCGCGATCTGCCCGGCCAGGAAGCGAACGCGCGCATTGTGTTTGCCCAGCACCATGTGCGGCCCACTTTGTTCGGTGCCACCGATGGGCACCAGCACGGTGGTGCTGCCAGCGGCGATGCGGTCCCGCAGTTCGGTCCATGTCATGTCTTCGAGGTAGACGCTGGGCGATGCAGTGCCAGACGCCCACGCAGCCCCAACGCCCGGACCGCTCAAGGTCAGCACGATGAGGCAGACGGCGCGCAGGCACCTGGGCATCGGCCTGACAAGGCGAAAGCTGCTGGACGAAACCCCGCCAGGCGGCGTGTGCGCCAGCCCACTGCCGCCAGCGCGTGCAGCCCGTGGGGCGCAGAAAGGCAGGCAAAACCGCAGAAGCTGAACGAGAAGGCGCATAAGCGCTTGATGGTACAAGCCCACAGGTTGGATTCAGGCGCGCCCTGCTCCACCCGCAGCGAGTGGATGCAATGAAAATGATAGCTATGAAATAAGTATTGGTAAGCGCTATAGGCTATTTTTAGCTATTTCTTCACATCATGCAGAGACGCTGCGGCGGACTGCCCGCACCGCTTGTGCCTCCGCCTCGGGGCTGGGTCCCTCGACGGTTCTAGCGGTTGAACAGCACGCGGTCCAGCGACAGCGCGCCGCCGCCACGCCCCACCAGGTACAACAGCAAGCCGGCCCATGACAGGTGCGTAGGCCAAGCGTCCGGATAGACGAAAACCTCGATCACTGCCGTCATCCCCAGCAGTGCCAGGGCGGACAGGCGTGTGAACAAGCCCAGCACCAGCAGTATCGAAAACAGGTGTTCGGAGGCGGTTGCCATCTGCGCTGCCCATTCGGGCGGAATGACGGGCAGGTGGTACTCCTCACGAAACAGCACATAGGTGCTGTCCTTGATGTGGAACCAGCCGTCAACCTTGGTCCGTGCCGACATCCAGAAGATGCTGGCGATGCCGAGGCGATTGACCAGCGCCAGCAGCGTGTGCGGCGTGGCGCGCTCGGCGAGTTGGCGCAGGCGCGTGAGGGGGCGTTCGGTGTGCGTGGGGCGGTGGGGCAGGGCGGCGGTGTTCATACGGGGTCCTCTGCGCCAGTTGGCGCGCACAGGGCGCCGCTGGAAAGCAGCAGCGCCGTCAGTTGGGCAAGGGTTTCGCCAGCGCCACCAGGCGTTGCTGCCAGCGCTGACTCGGCGGCTTCGGCAAGCGGTTGGCCGGCGGCGCAAACGTCTAGAAAGGCCACGCCGGCGCGCGGCAGGGCGCACCACTGCACAGCGCCACTGGGGCGTGTCAGCAAGGCGCCTTCGGCCTGCCAGGGCAGCGCCGTATCGACGGCCAGGCCTTCGCGGTGGCGCTGCCAAATGGAATACGCGGGGTGTTCGTGGCACCACAGCCAGCGGGCGGCTGGGTGGGGCGCGATACGTGCTGCGCCCAAGGCTTCGGGCGACTGGCGGGCCAGCCAGCTGGCGGCCAGCGGTGGCGCATCGGCCGCCAGGTGCGCTTCGGTCCAGGCGCGGTCCAGGCGCGCCACGTCGCTCAGGTAAGGCAGTTCGGCTGCGGGCGCAAATCCGGCCAGGAACGCCGCAAAGCCGGCGCCATAGTCCATCAGGCGGCCATCGGTGGGCGGCTGCACGGCAAGGTAGGTTTGCGCTGCGCCGCAAAACCAATCCTCACCCACCAGTTGCACCACCGTGGGGTAGTTGGCGCGCAGCGCGTCCAGCGCCGCCTTGCGGCCACTGTTGCGGTAGACGGCAAAGCCGGGTTGGGCGCAGAGGGCGTCCATCCAGGCAGGTGTGGGGGCCTCCGTGCGCAGTGCGGCACAGAAGCCGTCCTGGAACGCGCTCAGTTGCATGCCAGCTCCTCGTGCGGCGTACCGCAAAGCGCCCGGTGGGCGCGTGCACGTTCGGCCAGCAGCTCGGCCAGTGGCGGCAGCTCGGCATCGCGCTCAATTAGGGTGGGAACCGACCCGGTGCGCGCAATCGTGTGCCGCCACAGTGCCCATACCGGTTCGGCCACGGGCGCGTCGTGGCTGTCGATCAGCAGGGCTGCGCCGTGCACCGGGTCGGCATGGTGGCCGGCCAAGTGCATCTCGGCCACCGCGTGCAAGGGGTACTGGTCCAGGTAGTCGAGCGCGTCGGTGCCCAGGTTGTTGGCGCTGACAAAAACGTTGTTGATGTCCAGCAGCAACTGGCAACCGGTGCGGCGCACCAGTTCGGCAAAGAATGCGCCCTCGCTCATGTCGTGGCCGGGAAGGTGCAGGTAGTGGCAGGGGTTTTCGATGGCAATGGGGCGGCCCAAGGCTTCTTGCGTGCGTTCGATGTTGCGCGCCACGCGCGCCAGGGCTTGCTGGGTGCGGGGAAACGGCAGCAGATCGGGTTGGTACACCCCGCGCCAGTGCGACCACGCGAGGTGTTCGGAGACCAGCGCCGGCTCGATGCGCCGCACGAGTAGAGCCAGGCGGGCGAGGTGCGTCTCGTCGGGCGGTGCGTCGGCCGCGAGCGACAGCGAGACGCCATGCAGCGACACCGGGTGCCGTGAGCGGATGGCGTCCAGCCAGGCCAGGCGCGGCCCGCCGTCCGCGAGGTAGTTTTCTGGGTGCACTTCCCACCACAGGCCGGTGTCCTGGCAGGCCAGGGCCTGTTCATAGTGCTCGGGCTTGAGACCCAGGCCGGCGGTGAGGGAGGTGTTCATGGCAGCGCCGCGTGGATCAGGACTTCATGGCTTCGAGCGACCCCATGCCCTTGGGTGTCTTCATGCTGGTGCAGGTACCTGCAGGCACGTACTTCCAGGAATTGCCCTGGTAGTCCATCTTTGAGGTGCCCGCACAGGTGGTACCGGGGCCGGCAGCACAATCGTTCTTGCCGGCCATGGCGACGCCGAAGCATTTTTCCATTTTCGGTTTTGCCATGTCCGATTTCATGTCGCCGTTCTGGGCCTGGGCCATGGCAGCGCCCGAAGTCAGGGCGGCAAGGGCGATGGCGGCGAAGGTGAGAGAAGATGCTTTCATGTGAATTTCTCCATTGCGAAAGTTGATTGGGATACGGCTTTATTCCAGACCGGCCATGCCGGGTGATCACCGCCGGCCTGTCTGCGGTGTAATTCGCGCTTTTGATCCCACCGGTTACGGCTGGCTTAAAAATGGCAGATATTTCTTTTTGCGCCACGCTGTAACCGCAACACGCCTCGCAACGAATATCCGCAGGAACCGACTATGGAAATTGAAGAGCGCCTGCGTGCGCTGCTGCTGCAGGGCTTGGCTGGCGAGGCGCGGGACTACGAACGCTTTCTCGCGGCACTGAGCACCCATTTGCGCGCCTTCTTGCGGCGCAGACTGGGCCAATGGCCCGATGAAGTGGAGGATCTGGTGCAGGAAACCTTGCTCGCGGTGCACAACCAGCGCCACACCTACCGTGCCGATATGCCGGTCACCGCCTGGGCGCACGCAATTGCGCGCTACAAGCTGGTGGACTGGTTTCGCGCACACGCGGTGCGCGGTGCGCGCAACGTGCCGCTGGATGACGCGGACGAATTGTTTTCCACGCAAGACCAGGATGCCGCACAGGCACGCCGCGACCTGGGGCTGCTGCTGGAAACGCTGCCCGACAAACAGCGCCTGCCGATCCAGCACGTCAAGCTCGAAGGCTTGTCGGTGGTGGAGACGGCCCGCCTGACCGGGCTTTCCGAGTCGGCGGTCAAAGTAGGTGTACACCGGGGCCTGAAGGCCCTGGCGGCTCGAATCAGGGGTGTGGCATGAAGACGGATGAGTTGATTGGCATTCTGGCCACGGGCGCCCGCCCCGTGGCGCCCCACCGGCTGGAGCAGCGCTTTGGCGGCGCGGTGCTGCTGGGCCTGGTGGGCGCGGGCGCATTGATGCTGCTGATCTATGGCGTGCGGCCGGACCTGGCGCAGGCCCTGCAGTTGCCCATGTGGTGGCTGAAGTTTTCTTTTGCCGCCGCACTGGCGGGCGCCGCAGCGCTGGCGCTGCTGCGCCTGGCGCGCCCCGGCATGCGCCTGGGCCACGCGCCGGCCTGGGTGCTGCTGCCGCCGCTGGTGCTGTGGCTGATGGCGCTGGCGGCGCTGCAGGGCGCCGCGCCCGGTGAGCGCGCGGCGATGGTGCTGGGCAGCACCTGGCGCAGCTGCCCGTTCAATATTGCTCTGCTGTCCCTGCCGGGTTTTGCCGCGCTGCTCTGGGCCATGCGCCAGGCCGCGCCGACGCGCTTGCGGCTGGCCGGCGCGTGCGCTGGTCTGCTGGCCGGCGCGCTGGCCACCCTGGCCTATGCCTTGCACTGCCCGGAAATGCAGGCCCCCTTTCTCGCCGTCTGGTACGTGCTGGGCATTGCCCTGCCCACGGGGCTGGGCGCCTTGCTCGGGCCGCGGGTACTGCGTTGGTGATTCAGCGCGGCACAGCGGCAGCAATGGCCTGTGCGCGGGCGGCATGTATCTGCTCGCCCACCTGCGGCCCCTTAAGGCCGCGCTTGGCCGCTTCGGCCGCCAGCGGCGCCGTCTCCACCGCACGCGCGGCGTGCAGGGCGGCCAGCAGGCGCGCGCGCTGCGGGTAGGCGGATTCTTCAAACCCCAGGCGCCCCCGGGCATCGCATTCGCAGGCCAGCAGCACGTCTTCGAAGCGCGCCGGCTTCCTGATGGCGTCGCAGCGCTCGAGCAGGCGCAGCAGCGCCGCCGCGTTCAGCTCGCCGCTGCGGTGGATGTTGCCGTGCTCGCGCGCCACCACGTCGGCCAGCTCGCGGCAGTCCACCGGCACGCGCAGGCGCTCGCACACGCCGCGCAGCAATTGGGCGCTGCGCTGCTCGTGGCCGATGTGGCGCGGCAGCATGTCGGCGGGCGTGGTGCCTTTGCCCAGGTCGTGCGTCAGGCAGGCAAAGCGCACGCCGAGCGGCGCGTTCAGCCACGCCGCCATGTCCAGCACCATCATCAGGTGCACGCCGGTGTCCACCTCGGGGTGGTATTCAGGGCGCTGGGGCACGCCCCACAGGCGCTCGACTTCGGGCAGCAGCACGGCCAGCGCGCCGCAGGCCCGCAGCACCTCGAACATGCGGGAGGGTTGCGCCTCCATCAGTCCGCGTGCAAGCTCTTGCCAGACGCGTTCGGGCACCAGGTGGTCGGCATCCCCTGCTTGCACCATCTGGCGCATCAGCCGCATGGTTTCGGGTGCCACGGAAAAATCGGTGAAGCGTGCGGCAAAACGCGCCACGCGCAGGATGCGCACCGGGTCTTCTCGGAAGGCCCCGGTGACGTGGCGCAGCACGCGCGCCTGCAAGTCGCGCTGGCCACCATAAGGGTCGATCACCACCCCCGTTTTGGCCCAGTCGGCGCTGGCGGCTATGGCATTGATGGTCAGATCACGCCGCGCCAGGTCTTCTTCCAGCGTCACGTCGGGAGCTGCGTGCACCACAAAGCCCCGGTAGCCGGGTGCACTGCTGCGCTCGGTACGCGCCAGGGCGTATTCCTCGTGCGTTTTGGGGTGCAGGAACACCGGGAAATCGCGCCCCACCGGCACGAAGCCCCGGGCGAGCATTTGCTCGGGCGTGGTGCCCACCACGACCCAGTCGTGGTCGTTGACGGGCAGGCCCAACAGGCGGTCGCGTACAGCGCCGCCGACCATATAGATTTGCATGGCCGCGAGTTTAGGGCGATGCCGAATAGGTCACCGCGATGAGGCGCGCCGTGCATCGGGAGGGGAGGCAAGGGGGCGGCCCCCTGCGCGCAAATCCTCGCCATAGCCGAAGCTATGGCGAGGATTTGTAACGCCGCATACAGCTTGAGGTGCGGATGCGCGGAGCGTGAGGGACTTGTTCAGTATTGCCTTTGGACAGCGCCTGGGCCGGCTTGCCCGGCCGTATAGTGGCCGGCCGCCATCCGAGGCGGTTTGCCGGAGTTTTGCACCATGTCCCTGTCGTCCACGCTCACCATTGCACAGTTGAACCCTGATGGCAGCGTGCCAGTTCCCGTTGCACCAGATGCAGCGGCCAATGCTGCGGCGGCTGCATTTCATCAAGAGGGGCAGATAGAGCACTTGCAGGCGCAGGTGGATCAACTCCAGGCACTGCTTGCCAAACCCTTGAATGAAATCCTGGCCGACCGTGAAAAGGCCCTTGAAGCCGCAGCCGCCTGGGACGCCTTTGGCGCCATGTGGATGCTCTCGCAGCGTGCCATGCGCCGCGTGGCCATGGATTTGGCGGCACAGCACGGCGTTGACGAGGCCGACGTGGTGGCCCGCGCCATGGGGCATGCCAATGCGGTGCTCAATGGGGACGGCGAAGACCTGGGGGGCAGCATTGCGCCCGTGCAGATGGCTCACATAGCGCGGCACAAGGCGTTTTTACGCAAACAGTTCCGGTAGAAGGTGTGCGTGGCGAGAGGAATGCCGCGGAGGCTCAGCGGTTGGTAGATCTGCCGTGCCAAATGCCGCCAATGACTCCAGATGCGGCAATGATGCCCAGGATGCCAATGACGGACACAGATTCCTTTGCAACAAAAAAGGGCAGCATGAAGACCACCAGACATCCGATCCCCACAGCGACATATATGCGCCAATAGGTGCGGAAGTCGAGTGCGTGGATGGTGTCGTCGAGCAGCTCATCCAGAAAATTGAAAGCAGACATTGCCCATCAAGCCTTTCTTGCAGAGTTTTGTGATCTCTTGTCTGGCTTTGATGGTACCCAGTGCATCGTTCGAGGCGTCAACGCCCCAGTCGGTAGGGTTCTTCAAACTCACGGAAATCCTGCTCTGCCTTCGCTGCGGCAATCCATTCCTGCATCGCAGGCAGTTGCTCGACGCGCTGGATGTACTCCGCAATCGGTTTCGGAACGGGCAGTCCATAACGCGAGAGGCGCATGCACACCGGTGCATAGAACGCATCGGCGATGGTGAAGGCGCCAAACAGCATTGGGCCGCCGTGGCGCTCCAGCAGTTCGGTCCACATTTGCACCAACCGCGCCACGTCGGCGCGCACGGCGGGGCGGTCGCGCCAGAGCAGGGCGCCTTGCTGGGCCAGATCGGCCTCGATGTTCATCGGGCAGGCACCGCGCAAGGCGGCAAAACCACTGTGCATTTCGGCCACCACGCTGCGGGCGCGGGCGCGGGCCGCCTTGTCCTGGGGCCAGAGCTGTTTGTCGGGATAGGTTTCGGCCAGGTATTCGGCAATCGCCAGGGTGTCCCAGATCGTCAAGTCGCCATCGACCAGCACCGGCACCTTGCCGGTAGGCGAGATGCCAGCCAGCGTCGCCTTGAACTGCGAGTCTGCATCGAAGCTGTCAAAGCGGGCCACCACTTCCTGGAAGGGGATGCCGGATTGGCGCAGCAGCACCCAGG
>Ga0207977_100143_pt1 | contig 9396 bp, 8 predicted proteins | sample LakWasMe98_LOW12_2_FD_183918 | JGI IMG/M metagenome (GOLD analysis project Ga0207977, IMG submission 183918) | Freshwater sediment methanotrophic microbial communities from Lake Washington under simulated oxygen tension - Sediment Metagenome... | ecosystem: Environmental > Aquatic > Freshwater >...
CAGCACCCTGCCCTGCGCGTCGGGCAGGCAATCGGCCACGCCATTGCGCACCGCCGCCACCAGGGAATGCGTGGTGCCCAAGTCAATGCCTACCGCCAAGCGCCGCTGGTGGGGCTTGGGGGATTGGCCGGGTTCGGAGATCTGCAGCAGCGCCATGGAATCCTGTCGTGATCGAAAACGCCGGGGCCACCGCATACGAAGCGGCCTGCCGGGCAACCGCCTATTGTCCCAGTTGATCGGCGCGTTGCTCCACGCTGCGCGCAAAACGTGCAAGGAACATGAGGGCTCTGACCTGCTGCGCGGCCCCGGCATGGTCGTGCGCTTCGTCGAGCAAGGCGGCGCACCGTGCCAGCGCATCGCGCTCGGCATTCTTGACCACCAGGCCCAGGGCATCGATCTGCTGCGCGTCATGGGCGTCGTCCAGTGCCTCGCGCCACTCCATCTGCTGCATCAGGAATTGCGTCGGCATGGACGTGTTGTCTTCGGCCCGCACCGGCGCCCCACCGAGCTCGCACAGATAGGCGGCGCGGGCGAGCGGATCCTTGAGCCGCTGGTACGCCTCGTTGATGCGCACCGACCACTGCATGGCCACGCGCTGCGCGGCGGCGCCCTCGGACGCAAAGCGGTCTGGGTGGGCCTGGCGCTGCAGTTCCTTCCAGCGCGCGTCGAGTTGCGCCCGCTCCTGGGCGAAGCGGCGCTCCACGCCAAACAGTTCGAAATCGTCGGATTGGAGGTTCATGCCCGCATATTGCTGTGTTCGTATGGGTCGCTGGCCAACGCCTGGGACGTGATCCCCAACCAGCGACCACCGCGCAAGGGCCGCCCCGCAGCGCCGGTGGTGTCCCCCTTCCCGGCGAAGCCGAGAGAAGGGGGAAGCGGCAAAGCCGCTCAGGGGGTTGTCCGAATCAAACCCTGAAGCTCTCGCCGCAGCCGCAGCGGTCGCGCTCGTTGGGGTTGCTGAATTTGAAACCTTCGTTCAGGCCTTCGCGGACGAAATCGAGTTCGGTGCCGTCCAGGTAGGCCAGGCTCTTGGGGTCGATCAGCAGCTTGACGCCGTGGTTTTCAAACACCAGGTCTTCGGGCGCCGCTTCATCGACGTATTCAAGCTGGTAGGCCAGGCCCGAGCAGCCGCTGGTCTTCACGCCCAGGCGAACGCCCAGCCCTTTGCCGCGTCGCTCCATATAGCGGCTCACGTGGCGGGCCGCTGCTTCGGTCAGGGTGATGGCCATGGCGTTCTCAGGCATTTGCGGCAGCGGCCACGCCGTGCTTGGCCTTGTAGTCGCTGACGGCGGCCTTGATGGCATCTTCCGCCAGGATGGAACAGTGGATTTTCACCGGTGGCAAAGCCAGCTCCTGCGCGATTTCGCTGTTCTTGAGGGCCGCCGCTTCGTCCAGCGTCTTGCCCTTGACCCACTCGGTCACCAGCGACGACGAAGCAATGGCGGAGCCACAGCCATAGGTCTTGAAGCGTGCGTCTTCGATCACGCCGGTGTCGGCGTTCACTTTGATCTGCAGCTTCATCACGTCGCCGCAGGCCGGGGCGCCAACCATGCCGGTACCCACCGATTCGTCGCCCTTGTCGAACGAGCCCACGTTGCGCGGGTTTTCGTAATGGTCGATTACTTTTTCTGAATAAGCCATGGTGTGCTCCTTGCAAAATCCGGTTTCAGTGGGCAGCCCACTGGATGGTGCTGATGTCGATGCCGTCCTGGTACATCTCCCAGAGCGGGCTGAGTTCACGCAGGCGCGCCACGTTTTCGCGAATGGTCGAGATCGCGTAGTCGATCTCTTCTTCGGTGGTGAAGCGCCCGATGGTCATGCGCAGGCTGCTGTGCGCCAATTCGTCGCTGCGGCCCAGGGCCCGCAGCACGTAGCTAGGCTCCAGGCTGGCCGAGGTGCAAGCCGAACCGGACGACACGGCCAGGCCCTTGATGCCCATGATCAGCGATTCACCTTCGACAAAATTGAAACTGATGTTCAGGTTCTGCGGCACGCGGCGTTCGAGACTGCCGTTGATGAAGACCTGTTCAATATCTTTCAGGCCATCGAGCAGGCGCTTTTGCAGCACCCGCGCCTTGGCGTTCACCTCGTCCATTTCGAGCTTGATGATGCGAAACGCTTCGCCCATGCCGACGATCTGGTGCGTGGGCAAGGTGCCCGAACGCATGCCGCGCTCGTGGCCACCGCCGTGAATCTGAGCCTCCAGGCGCACCCGGGGCTTGCGGCGCACGTACAAAGCGCCCACGCCCTTGGGGCCATAGGTTTTGTGCGCCGTCATGCTCATCAGATCGATGGGCAGGGTTTTCACGTCGATTTCGACCCGTCCCGTGGCCTGCGCGGCATCGACATGCAGCAGGGTTCCGTTCTCGCGGCAGATGGCGCCTATGGCGGCCACATCCTGAATGACACCGATTTCGTTGTTGACGAACAGCACGCTCACCAGCACCGTGTCGGGCCGCAGCGCGGCCTTGAACGCATCAAGATTGACGAGACCGTCTTCCTGCACGTCGAGGTAAGTGACCTCAAAGCCCTGGCGCTCGAGCTCGCGCATGGTGTCGAGCACGGCCTTGTGCTCGGTTTTCCAGGTGATGAGGTGCTTGCCCTTGCCTTTGTAGAACTGGGCCGCGCCCTTGAGGGCCAGGTTGATGGATTCGGTGGCGCCGCTGGTCCAGACGACCTCGCGCGGGTCGGCACCGATCAGGTCGGCCACCTGGCCGCGGGCACGCTCCACCGCTTCTTCGGCTTCCCAGCCCCAGGCGTGGCTGCGAGAGGCAGGATTGCCAAAATGCTCGCGCAGCCACGGGATCATGGCGTCGACCACGCGCGGGTCCACCGGCGTGGTGGCACCGTAGTCAAGGTATATCGGGAAGTGCGGGGTCATGTCCATGGCTGGCTCGTTCAATAAGGCGGGCTGGCAGGTAGTGCGACGTTGCGAGCTTGCAGCAAAAAGCTGGCGTGCGCCTTGCAACGCGCCGCCACCCGTGCCGCATCAGGGTCTTCAGGATTTGGCGAACACGTTGCCCAGGGCAAATACCGAATTGGGCGCGTTCACGCGAATCGGCTTGATCACCGGCTGGGTGGAGATGGCGCGGCGCAAAACGGGCTTGTCCTCAATCTGCAAACCTTTGGCGAGCTGCTCATCGACCAGCTTTTGCAGGCTGACCGAGGCCAAAAAATCGACCATGCGCTGGTTCAGCGTGGCCCACAGATCGTGGGTCATGCAACGCCCGGCCTCACCCAGACAGTTTTCCTTGCCACCGCACTGCGTCGCATCCATGGGTTCGTCCACAGACACAATGATGTCAGCCACTGTGATATCGCCAGCAGTGCGCGCCAGTGTGTAGCCGCCACCGGGACCGCGCGTCGACTCAACGAGCTCGTGGCGGCGCAGCTTGCCAAACAGTTGCTCCAGGTAGGACAGCGAAATGCGCTGGCGCTGGCTAATGGCAGCGAGAGTGACAGGACCATTGCCCTGGCGCAGGGCCAGATCGATCATGGCGGTTACAGCAAACCGGCCCTTGGTGGTAAGACGCATCGCAAGCTCCTTGTGCTTTGGGTTCTATGTGACAGGCTGCACACAGTGCGAGGCCGCCACCCGTTCTCCGTCTTGTCTGCCTGGGGAAAGGCACCCTTTTTCGGGAACAGAGAAAACCCGACTAAGTTGTGTGAGTATAGCACAAAGTCAGATCAAATTTGTCGGATATTCGAACGAACAGTCACAAGACAGCCGTTTGCGTATGAATAGCCTTTCATGATGCGGGGAAAGGCACGAGGTGGTCACCACCGTGCGCGCCAAAGGCCGCATCCTTGAGCGTTGCCAACTGGTCACGCACGCGTGCCGCCTGCTCGAACTCGAGATTGCGGGCGTGCTCCAGCATCTGCTTTTCCAGGCGCTTGATCTCGCGCGCAATGTCCTTCTCGCTCATGTCCTCAATGCGCGCTTTCTCGACCGCGCCCTGCTCCAGACGCTCGGCTTCCTTGCCGGATTTTTCGCTGTACACGCCATCGATCAGGTCGCGCACCTGCTTGACGATGCTGCGCGGCGTGATGCCGCGCTCCAGGTTGTGCGCCACCTGCTTCTCGCGCCGGCGCTGGGTTTCGCCCATGGCACGCTCCATGGAATCGGTCACCCGGTCGGCGTACAAAATGGCCGTCCCCGCCACATTGCGTGCGGCGCGGCCAATGGTCTGGATAAGGCTGCGCTCGGATCGCAAAAAACCCTCCTTGTCCGCGTCCAGAATGGCCACCAAAGAGACCTCGGGGATGTCCAGCCCCTCACGCAGCAGGTTGATGCCCACCAGGACGTCGAACGCGCCCAGGCGCAGGTCGCGAATGATCTCGACCCGCTCCACCGTGTCCACGTCGGAATGCAGGTAGCGCACCTTCACGCCGTTGTCGCTCAAATAATCGGTCAGTTGCTCGGCCATGCGCTTGGTGAGCGTCGTGATGAGCACACGCTCGTTCTTCTGCACGCGGATGCGAATTTCCTGCAGCACATCGTCTACCTGGTTGGTGGCCGAGCGCACCTGCACCTCGGGGTCCACCAGCCCGGTGGGCCGAACCAACTGCTCGACCACCTGGCCGGCGTGCTGCTTTTCGTAATCGGCCGGTGTGGCCGAAACGAAGATGGCCTGGCGCATGCGCCGCTCGAATTCCTCGAACTTCAGCGGTCGGTTGTCGAGCGCGCTGGGCAGGCGAAAGCCGTATTCCACCAGCGTCGTCTTGCGCGAGCGGTCGCCGTTGTACATGGCGTTGAGCTGGCCGATCATCTGGTGGCTCTCGTCGAGGAACATCAGCGCGTCGGGCGGCAGGTAGTCGGTCAGCGTACTCGGCGGGTCGCCCGGTTTTGATCCCGAGAGATGGCGCGAGTAGTTCTCGATGCCTTTGCAGTGCCCGACTTCGCTGAGCATTTCCAGATCAAAGCGGGTGCGCTGCTCCAGCCGCTGGGCCTCCACCAGCTTGCCATCGTCCACCAACTGCTTCAGGCGCTCCGCCAGCTCCAGCTTGATCGCGTCCACAGCCAACAGCACCTGGTCGCGCGGCGTGACGTAGTGGCTGCTGGGGTACACCGTGAAACGCGGAATGCTCTGGCGCACGCGGCCGGTGAGCGGGTCGAAAAGCTGCAGACTCTCCACCTCGTCGTCGAACAGCTCGATGCGAATCGCCAGCTCGGAATGCTCGGCCGGAAACACGTCGATGGTGTCGCCGCGCACCCGAAACGTGCCGCGCGCGAAATCGGTATCGTTGCGCTGGTACTGCATGCGCACCAGTTGGGCGATGGCGTCGCGCTGGCCGAGCTTGTCGCCCGTGCGCAGCGTCATCACCATGCGGTGGTAGCTCTCGGGGTTGCCGATGCCGTAGATGGCCGACACGGTGGCCACGATGACCACGTCGCGCCGCTCCAGAATGCTTTTGGTGCACGAGAGCCGCATCTGCTCGATGTGCTCGTTGATGGCGCTGTCCTTTTCGATGAACAGGTCGCGCTGCGGCACGTAGGCCTCGGGCTGGTAGTAGTCGTAGTAGCTGACGAAATACTCCACCGCGTTGTGCGGGAAGAATTCGCGGAACTCCGAATACAACTGCGCCGCCAGCGTCTTGTTGGGCGCGAAGACGATGGCCGGCCGGCCGAGGCGGGCGATGACGTTGGCCATGGTGAAAGTCTTGCCCGAGCCGGTCACGCCCAGCAGGGTCTGGAACACCTCGCCGTCGCGCACGCCTTCGACGAGCTGGTCAATGGCTTCGGGCTGGTCGCCCGCCGGCGGGTACGGCTGGTACAGCTCGAACGGCGAGCCAGGGAAACGCAGAAATTCGCCCGTGGCGGGCGCAGAAGTGACTTCGTGCATAGGGTGAGCGTAGGGGATGGGCCACTGGAGCAAGAACAGGTTCTAAAATTCGGGTTTGCCCGAAGCCACAAAGCGTAGCCGAGTCGCCCATCTGAGGTCGGGCAGCCCAATTTCCACCCTTCGAGGACTTTTCATGTCTCTGTTTTCCGCTGTCGAAATGGCGCCCCGCGACCCCATTCTGGGTCTGAACGAACAATTCAACGCCGATACCAACCCCAAAAAGGTCAATCTGGGCGTCGGCGTGTACTTCGACGACAACGGCAAACTTCCGCTCCTGCAATGCGTGCAAGCGGCCGAGCAGAAGATGATGGCCAAACCCACGGCGCGCGGCTATCTGCCCATCGATGGCATCGTGGCGTACGATAACGCCGTCAAGGCGCTGGTGTTCGGCTCTGAGAGCGAGCCCGTGAAAAGCGGCCGCGTTGCCACCGTACAGGCCATTGGCGGCACCGGCGGTCTGAAGATCGGCGCCGACTTCCTGAAGAAGCTCAGCCCGAATGCCAAGGTGCTCATCTCGGACCCGAGCTGGGAAAACCACCGCGCATTGTTCACCAACGCCGGTTTCGAAGTCGGCACCTACGCCTACTACGACGCGGAAAAACGCGGCGTGAACTTTGGCGGCATGCTCACCAGCCTGAAGGCCGCCGCACCCGGCACCATCGTGGTGCTGCACGCCTGCTGCCACAACCCCACGGGCTACGACATCACCGCCGCGCAGTGGGACCAGGTCATCGAAGTGCTCAAGGCCGGCAAACTCACGCCCTTCCTCGACATGGCCTACCAGGGCTTTGGCCACGGCATTGCCGAGGACGGCGCGGTGATCGGCAAATTCGTGGCGTCTGGCATGAACTTCTTTGTCTCCACCTCGTTCTCCAAGAGCTTCAGCCTGTACGGCGAGCGCGTGGGCGGCCTCTCGGTGCTGTGCCAGGACAAGGAAGAAGCCGGCCGCGTGCTGAGCCAGCTCAAAATCGTCATCCGCACCAACTACAGCAACCCACCCACCCACGGCGGCGCCGTGGTGGCCGCCGTGCTGAGCGACCCGGAACTGCGTGCGCTGTGGGAAAAGGAACTGGGCGAGATGCGCGTGCGCATCAAAGCCATGCGCCAGAAGCTGGTTGACGGCCTGAAGGCTGCCGGCGTGAAACAGGACATGTCCTTCATCACCAGCCAGATTGGCATGTTCAGCTACTCGGGCCTGTCCAAAGACCAGATGGTGCGCCTGCGCAACGAGTTTGGCGTGTATGGCACGGACACTGGCCGCATGTGCGTGGCGGCGCTCAACAGCCAAAACATCGACTACGTCTGCGCGTCGATTGCCAAGGTCATGTAATGCCTTCCAGGGGTGCGCAGCACCCTGGGCATTGCCAGCCGCCTACGGGCGGCTTTTTGTTGAAAAGTTTTGGTGTTTTTGGCCTCTAGCGCTTTACCAGTAAGCGCAGACAGCTATTATTTGAATAGTAATTTCTAGCCGACTCATGACCCAACAGGGCTCCATCGTCCGCTGGGACGCCACGCGCGCGCTGGGCTTCATTCGCAGCGGCGATTGCGCTGGTGACGTGTTCTTCCACCTGCACGACTACCAGGGCGCCACACCCCCGCGCGAAGGCCTTGCCGTGGGGTTTGAAGAATCCACGTTGGCGGCAAGGGGCCGCGTGCCATGGCGGTGCGCACGGCTTCTGCCCCCCAGGGCGCCGCCTACAACACCCGCAGCAGCGACAGCAGGCGCATCCCCCGCCAGCCGCGCGGGTCAACGCCAGGGCAAAGCGCCCTCGCCTGCCACCGTGGCTTCCCTGGCCTATGGCCTGATGGTGGGTTGGTTCAGGCACCCAGCCCGAAGCGCTGGCGCATCGCGCCCATCAGCGCTTCCTCACCAATATCCTTGCGCGCCTGCATCAGCGCCTTGGCGTCCTCGCCGACCACGTAGCGCACTTGCCCGCTGCCATCCGTGGCGGCGTCGTACAGCGCCTGCGCCAGCTGTTCGGCGGTCGAGGCATTGCTGGTGCCACGATTGGCGGCAAACACGGCCATCACCTTGCGAATCGAGTCCGCATAGGGGCCGCCGTCGCCTTCGAAGGTGCGCACCAGCGAGCGCCCCGAAAAATCGGTCGCCACCGCGCCGGGCGCGAACACCTTCACCCGTATGCCCAGTGGCGCCAGTTCGTGGCTGAGCGATTCTGAAAAACCCACTACCGCGAACTTGGACGCCGCATACAGCGAGTACAGCGGCATCGCCACCAGACCCGTAAGCGACGCCACGTTGATGATGACGCCGCTGGCACGCTCGCGCATGTGCGGCAGCACGGCGCGCGTCACCGCAAACACGCCGAAAACGTTGGTCTGGAACTGGCGCTCGATCACCTCTGGCGTGGCGCTCTCGAACGGGCCGAACAGGCCGTAGCCGGCGTTGTTGATCAGCACGTCGATCTGTCCGAAGCGCTCCACCGCCTGGGCTACCGCCGCATCGACGGAATTTTGATCGGTCACATCGAGCGCAAAGGTCGCCACCTTGCCCGCGCCGTCCTCGAAGTGGGCGCTGGCCGGGTTGCGCAGTGTCGCGGCGACGTTCCAACCCTGCGCGGCAAAGTGCTGCACCGCAGCCGCACCGATGCCCGAGGAACAGCCTGTGATCAAAACCGTGGAAGCCATGGATGAATCTCCGATGCGGTTAAACAGCGGGAGCAAGTATGCGCGTGTCGAGCGCCGGGTGCACGCCGACGTCCTTCGCAAATCGGGGCCACTCGCGCACGGCGACACGGGGCCTCATTTTGGGTTTGCGCGTAGCCTAATAGCAATTTTTGATCGGCACGGTCCGAGCAGCTTGGGCCAGCGGGACTGCCCTTTGAAATCTCGGACAGCGCATTCAAGGCGATGCTGAACAAGCCACCGCGATGGCGCGCGCCGTGCATCGGGATGGGAGGCAAGGCGCAAGCCGCAGCCATCGCCGCAGCGATGGCGAGGCGTTGGCAACGCCGCAGACCGCCCGAGGTAGGGATGCGCGGCCAGGACAGCGAACCGCCGCTGCCGGGCGCGACCAAAGCCATGCGGGTGCGTGGCCCACACGCCGGCTCAGGTGCGCGCGTGGCTCAGTGCCCACGCGGCCTGCTGCACCGCCTGCGCGTCGTTTTGCAACACGCCCAGGCGGCGCTGCAGCCAGGACAGTCTGTCCTGATCGGGCGCTGCCAACGGCAGCGTATCCAGACCGTCTGACCAGGAGTTGGAAACGGGTGCTGCCGCGCTGCCGCCGGCCACCTCGGTGTGGGCCACCGCCGGGTCGACCAACAGACGGGCCAAGGCGCGATGGGTTTGGGCCAGACTGTCGGTCAACGCCGATCCGGCACCGGCCACCCAGGGCCCAGCCAGGCTCAGCCGCACCAGCGACAGGTGCGCCATCAGCCGCTGGCCGCGGTCGAGCAGGCTCAGCACCTGAGCCGTGGGCAGGCGCTCGCTGCGGGGCTCGGCGGCGCTGCGCTGGGCGGCGGTGGCCAGCGCGCCCAGCGCGTCGTAGGCGCGCCGGCGCGCCAAGCGCTGGTCCACTTGATCCGGCCCTGGCGCG
>Ga0207977_100150_pt1 | contig 9133 bp, 6 predicted proteins | sample LakWasMe98_LOW12_2_FD_183918 | JGI IMG/M metagenome (GOLD analysis project Ga0207977, IMG submission 183918) | Freshwater sediment methanotrophic microbial communities from Lake Washington under simulated oxygen tension - Sediment Metagenome... | ecosystem: Environmental > Aquatic > Freshwater >...
GCACCGATGCGCCCTGGGGGCTGTAGCGCAGCGCGTTGTCCAGCAGGTTGCGCAGCAGCAGGGGCGCCTGAGGCATCGCTCCAGCGCTGCATCTGCAGGGCGGCGGTGGTGTCGGCGGCGTGCGCCAGGGACAGGGTGCAGGCCAGCGCCAGCAGCGCGGCCCGGGCGGTCGGGAGAAAGCGGTGTGAGAAATGCATGCCGCCATGGTGCGAGGCGGGCATGAAGAATGGCTTAACGCGGGACGCGTCCTGAGCGATGGCCAAGGTCGGGCCAGAAGCTAGAGTAAATAAGGCGCCCAGCGCTTATGGGGAAAGCGTTTGTAGCTATCAAATTAAAAGCAACGGGGCGGCGCCATGCCGTCTTGAGGCCGCAAGCGAAGCCCGTTCGCAGGAGGGTGAACGGGTGGCGCAAGGCGCCTATCATGGCGCGGGGCATGCGCCCCGCAATCCAACCATCACCCGCCAAGAGAGGAACCGCACCATGAATTTTATGCAGGCCATTCAAAGCTGTCTGAGCCAGTACGCGACGTTTTCGGGCCGTGCAACGCGGCCTGAGTTCTGGTGGTTCTTCTTGTTCCAGATACTGGCACTGATGGTCTCGGGCATGCTGGGCGACGTGGCGTACAGCATTCTGGCCTTGCTGTTGCTGCTACCGGCACTGGCTGTGGGCACCCGCCGCCTGCACGACGTGGGGCGGTCGGGCTGGTGGCAACTGCTCACGGTCACTGGTATCGGCTACCTGGTGCTGCTGTATTGGTTCGTCCAGCCCAGCCAAGCAGAGGCCAACGACTACGGGGAGTTTTCGGCCACCTGAACGAAAAAACCCGCAGGCCGTAGGACCTGCGGGTTTTGTGCAGTGCTGAGGCGGAGCAAGCCCCGCCCAGGGGCCATTACATGCCCATGCCGCCCATACCACCCATGCCGCCCATGTCGGGCATGCCGCCGCCGGCAGCGGATTCGTCCTTCGGCGCTTCGGCGACCATGCATTCGGTCGTCAGCATCAGTGCGGACACCGAAGCGGCGTTCTGCAGTGCGGTGCGGGTGACCTTGGTCGGGTCCAGAATGCCCATCTCGATCATGTCGCCATAGGTGTCGTTGGCGGCGTTGAAGCCGTAGTTGCCCTTGCCACCCAGCACGGCGTTGACCACCACGCTCGGCTCGCCGCCGGCGTTGGCGACGATTTCGCGCAGAGGCGCTTCGATGGCCTTGAGCACCAGCTTGATACCGGCCTCTTGGTCAGCGTTGTCGCCCTTGATCGTGCCGGCAGCCTGCTTGGCACGCAGCAGCGCCACGCCGCCACCGGCCACGATGCCTTCTTCCACGGCAGCGCGGGTCGCGTGCAGGGCGTCTTCCACGCGGGCCTTCTTTTCCTTCATTTCGACTTCGGTGGCAGCGCCAACCTTGATCACGGCCACGCCGCCGGCCAGCTTGGCCACGCGCTCTTGCAGCTTTTCGCGGTCGTAGTCGCTGGTGGCTTCTTCGATTTGCACGCGCACTTGCTTGACACGCGCTTCGATGTCGGCAGCCTGGCCTTCGCCGTCGATGATGATGGTGTTTTCCTTGCCCACTTCGACGCGCTTGGCCTGGCCCAGGTCGGTGAGCTGGACTTTTTCAAGCGTCAGGCCGACTTCTTCAGCGATGACCTTGCCGCCCGTCAGGATGGCGATGTCTTCCAGCATGGCCTTGCGGCGGTCGCCAAAGCCAGGGGCCTTGACAGCGACGACCTTCAGGATGCCGCGGATGGTGTTGACCACCAGCGTGGCCAGGGCTTCGCCTTCGACGTCCTCGGCAATGATCAGCAGCGGACGGCCAGCCTTGGCCACGGCTTCCAGCGTGGGCAGCAGGTCGCGGATGTTGCTGATCTTCTTGTCGAACAGCAGCACGAAGGGGTTGTCCAGGATCGCGGCTTGCTTTTCGGGGTTGTTGATGAAGTAGGGCGAGAGGTAGCCGCGGTCGAACTGCATGCCTTCGACGACATCGAGCTCGTTGTCCAGGCTCTTGCCGTCTTCCACGGTAATCACGCCTTCCTTGCCAACCTTGTCCATGGCGTCGGCAATGATCTTGCCGATGGATTCGTCCGAGTTGGCGGAGATGGAGCCGACCTGGGCGATTTCCTTGCTGGTGGTGGTGGCCTTGGAGGCCTTCTTCAGCTCGGCGACCAGGGCGGTGACGGCCTTGTCGATGCCGCGCTTCAGGTCCATCGGGTTCATGCCGGCGGCCACGTACTTCATCCCTTCGCGCACGATGGCCTGGGCCAGCACGGTGGCGGTGGTGGTGCCGTCACCGGCGTTGTCAGAGGTCTTGGAAGCGACTTCCTTGACCATCTGCGCGCCCATGTTCTGCAGCTTGTCCTTGAGTTCGATTTCCTTGGCGACGGACACACCGTCCTTGGTCACCGTGGGGGCGCCGAACGAGCGCTCGAGCACCACGTTGCGGCCCTTGGGGCCCAGGGTGGTCTTGACCGCGTTGGCCAGAATGTTCACGCCTTCAACCATGCGTGCGCGGGCTTCGCCGCCGAAAACTACGTCTTTTGCTGCCATGTTGGAGCTCCTGAATATGGGTTAAATACGTTTTTAGCGCTTATCTGGTAAGCACTAGTAGCTATCGAATAAATAGCGTTTGAATTACTTCTCGACGACTGCAAACAAGTCGTCTTCCTTCATTACCAGCAGTTCGTCGCCATCGACCTTGACGGTCTGGCCGCTGTACTTGCCGAACAGGACGCGGTCGCCGACCTTCACGCTCATCGCGCCCAGTTCGCCCTTGTCGTTCTTCTTGCCGGGGCCAACCGCCAGCACTTCGCCCTGGTCGGGCTTCTCGGCGGCGTTGTCGGGAATGTAGATGCCCGAAGCGGTCTTGGTTTCGGACTCGACGCGTTTGACGATCACGCGGTCAGCAAGGGGACGAAGGTTCATTGCAGTACTCCTGGTTCAAAAAATGCGCCGTGAAGGCAAAGCGCCTGGCAGGGCAGGCGCTCGGTGATATCAGTCCGTGCAGGTTGCTAGCACTCGCATTGGACGAGTGCTAATGATAAGGGCATTTGGCCTGGTTTCAAGGGTTGGCGCTGCGCGATTGCGATGGCGGCGGCTGGGGAACGCCGCCGCACTTTCGTCGGCACACCACTGAAAACAAACTGACACATTTGCAGCGCACAGTGTGTTGCAGTGCCGCAAATACCGTCTGCGGCGATTCGATGCCCCGCCCATCCGGCGGCCTTTCCCTTTCGCACCTTGTGACATGTCCATCGACGCGCCTTCCTCGCCCACGCCTTCCGCTACCGGCTCCCTGGGGCGCCGCTTGATCTCCGTCTTTCTGGCCGTCCTGGCCCTGAGCCTTGTCGGCGCGGCCATCGGGATCTGGTCGCTCTACCGCATCAACCAGTCCACCGAAGCCATGGTGCAGCGCAGCGTGGCGAACGAACGGCTCGTGGCCGATGCTTACCGGCTGCAGGCGATCAATTCCGAGCGCTACAAGGCGGTCGCCCTGAGTTCCGAACCCGAGGTGGGTGAAATCCTTGGAGCCGACATCGCGCAGACGCAGGGGCAGTACGACACCCTCATCGCGCAGCTTGGGAAGCAGCTCAGCACCGACGACGATGCCCAGCGGCTGGACCATGTGCGCAGCATGGGAGAAGGCTTTCTGCGGGCCCGCACCGAACTGGTTGCCGCGCGCGATTCGGGCCTGACTTCACGTATCAACAAGGTCTACGCCGAGCGCTTCCTGCCCTCTTCTCGGGCCCTTCTGCAGGCCTTGGACGAACTTACCCACTCACAGCGCCAAGCGATCGATTTGGCGGCATTGCGCGTGGCGGAGCTGAGCAAGGTGGCGCGCCTGTCGCTGCTGGCCTTCGGTGGACTGTCGCTGGTGCTGGGCACGCTGCTGGCGCTGTGGCTGGTGCGCAGCATCACGCGGCCCATCGCCCTGGCCAGCGCCACGGCCGATCGTGTCGCGGGCCTGGACCTGCGCCACGATATCGTCGGCCACGCGCGCGACGAGACGGGCCACATGCTCGCATCGCTCGCCATGATGCAGGAAGCGCTGCGCACCCTGGTGCAGCAGGTCAGCGCCTCCGTGCAGGGCGTTCGCATGGCGTCCGCGGAAATCGCCAACGGCAACGCGGATCTGTCCAGCCGAACGGAACAGACCGCCGCCCGCCTGCAGGAGACCACCTCGTCGCTGGAGTACGTCACGCGCAAGGTGCAGGAGTCGGCCGACACTGCACAGCGCACAGAGGCCCTGGCCGTGCAAGCCGCCAGCGTAGCCCAGCAAGGCAGCGGCGTGGTCACGCGCGTGGTATCCACCATGCAGCAGATCTCCCGCAGCTCGCAAAAGATTGCCGACATTACCGGCGTGATCGACTCGATTGCGTTCCAGACCAATCTCCTCGCGCTGAACGCAGCGATTGAGGCGGCGCATGCCGGTGAGCAGGGGCGGGGTTTTGCCGTGGTGGCCAGCGAAGTGCGCCGCCTGGCGAACCGCTCAGCGGAAGCGGCGCGCCAGATCAAGACGCTCATCATGGAATCGGTGCAGCAGGTGGATGCCGGCACCAGCCTGGCGGGCGATGCCGGCCACACCATGGAGCGGGTGGTCGCGTCGATCACGCACGCGGCCGAAGCCATGGCCGAGATCAAGGCCACCAACCAGGCGCAGAACCAGGACATCGCCGCCATCCACGCGACCATGTCGCATCTGGACCAGATGACGCAGCAGAACGCCGCGCTGGTGGAGCAATCCGCCGCGGCGGCCGAGAGCCTGCTCGGCCAGGCGCACGACCTGTCGGCGCTGGTCGGCCGCTTTGTGCTGCCCAAGCCGGCAGAGCACGCGCCCGTGAGGCTGCCGCCGGCTGGGCGACGCGCGCTGCTGGTCGGCGCCGGTGCTTAGAACGCAAACAGGCTCTTATGCTGAACCAATACCGCCAAACCAACGCATGGGCGCCTGAACGGGCGATTGCGGGACCGTGGGTCAGAGATCGGCCCGCGCATCCTTCCCCTGTGAGCGGACCTGTGCCATCGGCTCCTGGGTCTCACACCATGTCCATCTCCCGTCTGCTCGACGAGAACACGCTGCGGGCCCACTACCAGCCCATTGCCCGGCTGGACAACGGAGCGGTTGTGGCCCATGAGAGCCTGATCCGTCTGCCTGCGGGCCATGCCATACGCAACCCGGACGAACTGTTTCATGCTGCTCGAGAGCAAGGGCTGCTGGTACGCCTTGAACAAGCCTGCCTTGACGAAGGCATCCGCACCTGGAGCAGCCTTGCGGGTCGCTTGCTTTTTTTGAACCTGAGCGCATTCGCCGTCGTCGAGATGGTCGATCGATTGACCGCAGCGGGCGTGGCATGGGCGCTGGAAGCGGCAGGCGTGTCTCCATCCTCCCTGGTCATCGAGATCACCGAGCACGATCATGCAATGGATATCTCGCGGCTGATCCATGCGGCAACGCAGATCCGCGCCTGCGGCGTCCGATTTGCGCTGGATGACTATGGCGAGGGCCATTCAAGCCTGCGTCTCTGGGCAGAGTTGCGGCCCGACTACGTCAAGATCGACAAGTACTTCATCGCAGGGGTCGAGGCCAACCCGGTCAAAGTGCAAACCCTCCGAGGCCTGGTGCATTTGGCAGAGATTTTTGGCTCGACGCTTATCGCAGAGGGGATCGAAACGCAAGCCGAGCTGCGTGTCGTGCGCGATCTGGGCATCGCACTGGGTCAAGGGTATGGCCTGGGGCGGCCCCAGCAGCGGCCCGCCCTGGACATTCTGCCTGCCGCGCAGGGCGTGATTGCCAGCGCTGAAATCTCAGTGCTGCCCAGCCTGGCGCGGGCTGGCGGCGGCGATGTGACGCTCGCGCGCGTGACGACGTGGGTAGAGCCGCAGCATCCGGCGATCACGGTGAACGAATTGGCCGAGGTGTTCCAGACCCACGGTTCGCTCAAAGCGATCGCGTTGGTGGACAGCGGCCGCCCTGTGGGGCTGGTCATTCGCCAGACGTTCAACGACAGCTACTCCAGGCCATTTTTCAAGGAATTGTTTGGAGGGCGCCCTGCCATGCAGTTCGCCAACACCAATCCCTTGGTGCTTCAAAAGCATGCTGGCGTTGACGCCATGACCGACGTGCTCATCTCGGCCGACCAGCGCTACCTGTCGGAAGGCTTCATCGTTACGGAAAACGGCCAATACGCGGGCCTGGGCAGTGGGCAGCAGTTGGTGAGACTTGTCACCGAGGTGCGCATCGAAGCTGCCCGGCATGCCAATCCCCTGACCTTCTTGCCTGGCAACATTCCCATCAACGAGCACATACGACGGTTACTGAAGGCGGGGCGGCGGTTCGTGGCCTGCTACGCCGACTTGAACGATTTCAAGCCATTCAACGACCACTACGGGTATTGGCAAGGTGACGAAATGATCCGCCTGGCGGCTCGCACCTTGGTCTCGCATTGCGAGCCGCAACGCGACTTCCTGGGCCATGTGGGCGGCGACGACTTCATGATTCTTTTCCAGAGCGAGGATTGGGAGCAGCGCTGTCGGCTCATCCTCGAGTCTTTCAACGAGCGTGCACGGGATCTGTTCGATGAGGAGGCTTTGCGGCGCGGCGGCATCGATGCAGAGGATCGGCACGGCGTACGGAGGTTTTTCCCGTTCACTACGCTGTCGCTTGGTGCCATCGTCATCGAGCCCGGGCATTTCGACAAACCCGATGCCGTCGCCTCTGCGGCGGCTGCGGTCAAGCACCAAGCCAAGATGGGACACGAGGGGCTGGTTGTCGCGCACCACCCAGTTGTGCGTCCACACCCGCAAGCGCAGTCCTGGCAATAAGGCAGGCCGGGCAATAAGGCCGGGCGGGTCACAGGTCTGCCGTGCGGGATGGCGGTGCGTCTTAGAACGTGTTTACGATCTCCCAGGGGCCTCCTGCGAGATCGTAAACACGTTCTTACGTGCCCGCTTCTGCACGCGGCAGCAGGCCCAGGAAATGGTCCAGGACATGAAAATGGTCGTCGAAGAACTGCGCTTCAAGTGTCGGCAGGTCGCCCACGGGCACCCACAGCGCCTCGGCGGCATCGTCGCCGCCGTGCACTGGGGGAAGTGCAGCACCCGGGACGTCAAAAAAATGCACGTGGCTGATGGTGCGCCCGCGCTGGCTGCGCCCCGGGTGGTCGAATACGGCCACGCCCTGCAGCGCCGCAGCCAACTCGGCCGCTGTGAGGCTGCACTGCGTTTCTTCGACCAGCTCGCGCAAGCAGCTTTGCCACAAGGTTTCAGTCACGTCGATGAACCCCCCGGGAAGTGCCAGCAGGCCCTGCCCGGGCGCGTGCGCCCGGCGCACCAGCAGCACGTGGCCGCAGGCACGCAGCAGCGCATCGACGGTGACGAACACCGGTGGGTAGGGCGCGCCCGCCCAGGCGGCGTGGCTTTGCTTCAAGGCACGCCACTCCGTTTGCAAGCGTGTGAATTCGGCCGTCTCGCGAAAACGGTCAAGAAACGCGACGGCTGCGCGCGGAATTTGTCCGGCCAGTGCGCTGGCGGACTGGCCGCCGAAATACGCGTCGCGCAACGCCGTTGCGTCGGCATCGCCCTGGCGCGGTAGTGCGCGCAGCGGCCAGGCAGGGAAGCTGCGCAGGTAGCCGCTGCTGGTGTCCTTGAAATGGCCGACGAGGCAGATCTGGTGGGGTGACGAAGCGCCGCTCTGCTGCGCCAGCAGCTCCTGCACGCCGGCCTGCACCGCACGTGCCCAGCGGGGCTCGTCGTAGTAGTCGCGCACGGGCAGCACCCGCAGCTGCGCGCGTTCGGCTTCTGGCAGCGCTTCGCGCAGCAGCGCTGCCCGCTCCTGCCAGGTGAAAGGGTTGCGCGGGGAGCGTGCGGCGTGGGCCGAGCCCAACACGACGACGACCTGGCGAGCGGCAGCCAATGCGTCGCGCAGCAGCGCCAGATGGCTGTTGTGTACGGGCTGGAAACGCCCGATCAGGATGGCGGTGTCGTACATGCTTCAAAAAAATGAGCTGCTGGCGCTTGTGTACCAAGCGCCAGGGTGGATTTTCAATCAAATCGAGCGGGTGTGGCCACCAGGATAGGCCGTCGTGCGATGCGTCCGGACACACACGCATGGACCGCCGGGGAAAAATCTGGCGCGAACGCGCCTTGGGGCATGGCTCGGGTGACGGCCTTGTCCGGTTTTGGTCTGCGCTCACACCGCTGCGCGCTATGAGCTTCGCCCGCGCACCGACACTGCGCTCTCGCGCAGCGGGCTTACAGCCCGGCCGCAGCCCGCAGGGCTGCGGCTTTGTGGTCTTCGCTCACATTGTTGCGCAATATGAGCTTCGCCCCAAAGCCCAAGATTTGCTGCACAAATGCTGGTCTTACAGACCAGCCGCTGCACGCAGCGCTTGGGCTTTGTCGGTGCGTTGGCTTCGGCCGGGCCTTGCGGCCCTTCACATCGGCTGCGCCGATATGAGCCTGCGCCGAAAGCCAGCCAAGTTCGCTGCGCTCAGGGCCTTACAGGCCCGCTGCCGCGCGCAGCGTGGCAGCCTTGTCTTTTGGTCTGCGCTCACACCGCTGCGCGCTATGAGCTTCGCCCGCACACCGACACTGCGCTCTCGCGCAGCGGGCTTACAGCCCGGCCGCAGCCCGCAAGGCTGCGGCTTTGTCGGTGCGCTCCCAAGTGAACTGGGGTTCGTCGCGGCCGAAGTGGCCGTAGGCGGCGGTCTTTTCGTAGATGGGACGCAGCAGGTCGAGCATCTGGATGATGCCCTTGGGGCGCAGGTCGAAATGCTCCTGCACCAGCTTGGCCAGTTGGTCGTCGGGGATGACGCCGGTGCCCTCCGTGTAGATCGTCACGTTCATCGGGTGGGCCACGCCAATTGCGTAGGCGACCTGGATCTGGCACTGGCGCGCCAGGCCGGCAGCGACGATGTTCTTGGCCACATAGCGGGCGGCGTAGGCCGCGCTGCGGTCCACTTTGGTCGGGTCCTTGCCGCTGAAGGCGCCGCCGCCATGGGGGCAGGCGCCGCCGTAGGTGTCCACGATGATCTTGCGGCCGGTCAGGCCACAGTCGCCTTGCGGGCCGCCGATGACGAAACGGCCGGTGGGGTTGATCAGGTAGCGGGTGTTCTGCAGCCATTCCTTGGGCAGCACGGGCTTGATGAT